>Ga0210124_1000484_pt1 | contig 19913 bp, 16 predicted proteins | sample Muzzi_PWC_D2_FD_185554 | JGI IMG/M metagenome (GOLD analysis project Ga0210124, IMG submission 185554) | Wetland microbial communities from San Francisco Bay, California, USA, that impact long-term carbon sequestration - Muzzi_PWC_D2 (SPAdes) | ecosystem: Environmental > Aquatic > Marine >... | reverse complement strand
GAGAGCACCGTCATCGGGCTGCGCGAGACCTCGAGCGGCACCAGCGGCGTCGTCACGGTGCGCTCGCTCGGGCGCAACCAGCACGGCGAGGTGGTGCTCGACTACATCCGCTGGGTGCTGGTCAACAAGCGCGACGCGGCGGCGACGGCGCCCGAGCCCCTGGCGGTGGATCTGCTGGAATCGGTTGCACCGGCGCAGTTCGCGCTGCCCGAAGGCATGGATTTTTCCGGTTACGACCCCGCGCTGGGCGGCGCGCCGCACCTCTGGGACGACTACACGGTTGGCGAGCGCATCGACCATGTCGATGCCATGACGCTGGAGGAGGCGGAGCATCAGATGGCGACGCGGCTCTACCAGAACACCGCCAAGGTCCATTTCAACCAGCATCAGGCGGCGGCGGGCCGTTTCGGTCGCCGCATCGTCTATGGCGGCCATGTCATCAGTCTGGCGCGGGCCTTGAGTTTCAATGGGCTGGGGGCAGCCCTCAAGGTCGCGGCCATCAACGGCGGTAGGCATGTCAATCCCTGCTTCGCCGGGGATACGATCTATGCCTGGTCCGAAGTGCTGGACAAGATGCCGCTGCCCGGGCGCGCCGATGTCGGTGCGCTGCGCTTGCGCACCGTCGCTGCGAAAGACCGCATGTGCGGCGACTTTCCCCTCGCGGACGCCGACGGCAAGCCCGATCCCAGCGTTCTGCTCGATCTCGATTACAGCGTTCTCTTGCCGCGCCGGATGATGAAAGCGTAGGAAGCGCGAGACGCCGGGGACGGCAGGAGACCCGACCGCACGCGCTCCGGACGGAACGCACCCCGACGTCTCGACGAGCCGTGGCCGGCTCGGCACGCGAGACTGCGGGTGCATCCGGCCGGGGCCCATGTCGCGACCGAATCTGGCATGACGGTCGCAACACGCTGCACGCACGGGCATCACCGTTAGGTGTGCCGCGCCGCCGTAGACCCGGCGCGCCGGGCCTTGATCCGATCCGTCTCGATCACGTTTCTGTCCGAGGGCGGGAAGCCTGGCCTCACCGCGCGTCCCGGAGTCGCGATCCGCCGGCGCGGGTGGGAGACACCCCGCCGTCCGGACCGTGCCGTGCCGCCCGCGCAGGTCGGGCGAAACGGGCCGTGATCGAGCGGTCGGAGGCGCAGAAGACCCGCCGAGCCGCTTCCGGCCGAGGCCTACCGCCAGCAGAGAGGCAAGCCCACCGCCGCTTTCGCGTGACCCTGAAGGGTCATGGGTCGGACCGAATGCGGCAAGCGGTAAACCCGCGGCACAGCCAGAATCCTGTTGAAAAGGTTTCGCGTTGCGCACCTGCCGTCCACAGTCACTGCACGACTTTATCCACCGGCCTTGCACCGTCGCGCGCAGCGGGCAGCCAGGTTCAAGCCGCCGACTCAACTCGGGCCCTTGGTGTGAGGCATGCCAGGACGCGGCGCGGGCACGGCTCCGGGGGCGGCGTTGACCCATGCTGCATCGCGGTCTATATCACAGCGAGCACGCTAATTTTCGAGGCGCCCCCGGCATTTCGCTGGCCCTGGCGCCGGCACCGCGCGGAGGCCCGCCCGCATGCCCGCCGATAATCGGCCGCTTTCGCCGCACCTGCAGGTCTACCGGCCGCAGCTCACCTCGGTTCTGTCCTTTATGCACCGGTTCACCGGGGCGGGATTGGCCGTAGGGACGTTCCTCCTGGTGTACTGGCTGGTCGCCGTCGCCTCCGGACCCGAATCCTACGAGACGGCGCAGGAGCTGATCGGCTCGTTCATCGGCCGGCTGTTCCTGTTCGGCTGGACGGTCGCCCTGTTCTATCACCTCTGCAACGGCATCCGGCACCTGGTCTGGGATACTGGCTACACCCTGGACCTCGAAGGGGTCTATCGCGGCGGCTGGGCCGTGCTGATCGGCACCGGCGCCCTGACCCTGCTGTCCTGGATCTTCGCCTATGTCGCCATGGGGGCGTTCTAGCCGTGTCGGAGCGAAAAGCATCGCTGCGCTCGCCGCTGGGCCACGTGCGCGGTCTGGGGGCAGCCAAGGAGGGCACCAGGCAGTGGTGGGCCGAACGCATGACGGCGCTGGCCCTGGTGCCGCTGACGTTCTGGTTCGTCGCCTCCGTGGTCGCCCTGGCCGGCGCCGACTACCAGACCATGCACGACTGGATGTCGTCCCCGGTGGTCGCGGGTCTGCTCATCCTGGTCGTTGTCGTCACCTTCTATCACATGTCGCTCGCGGTGCAGGTGGTGATCGAGGACTACGTGCATTACGAGCCGGCAAAGTTCGCCGGGCTCATCGCGCTCAAGGGGCTTTGTACCGTGCTCGCCCTGACCGGCGTCCTCTCCGTTCTCACTGTTCTGTTCCGCGGTTAGCACCAAGCCATGACGCTCGCTTACGAGATCCACGATCACACCCACGATGTCGTCGTGGTCGGTGCCGGCGGCGCCGGCCTGCGTGCGGCCCTCGGCTTGGCCGAGGCCGGCCTGAAGACGGCCTGCATCAGCAAGGTGTTTCCGACGCGCAGCCACACCGTCGCGGCGCAGGGCGGCATCTCGGCGGCGCTCGGCAACATGGGTGAGGACGACTGGCGCTGGCACGCCTACGACACGGTCAAGGGTTCCGACTGGCTGGGCGACCAGGACGCCATCGAATACATGACCAAGGAGGCGCCGAACGCGGTCGTCGAGCTGGAGCATTACGGCGTGCCCTTCAGCCGCACCGAGGTCGGCAAGATCTATCAGCGTCCGTTCGGCGGCATGACGACGCGTTTCGGCGAGGGCATCGCGCAGCGCACCTGTGCCGCGGCCGACCGGACCGGCCACGCCATCCTGCACACGCTCTACCAGCAGAGCCTGCGCCACCGTGCCGAGTTTTTCATTGAATACTTCGCCATCGACCTGATGATGGAGGACGGCGCCTGCCGCGGTGTGGTTGCCTGGAACCTGGACGACGGTACGATCCATCGCTTCCGCTCGAAGATCGTCATCCTGGCGACCGGCGGCTACGGCCGCACCTATTTCTCCTGTACCGGGGCGCATACCTGCACGGGCGACGGCGGCGGCATGGCGCTGCGCGCCGGGTTGCCGCTGCAGGACATGGAATTCGTGCAGTTCCACCCGACCGGCATCTACGGTGCGGGCTGCCTGATCACCGAGGGCGTGCGCGGCGAGGGCGGCTATCTGACCAATTCCGAGGGCGAACGTTTCATGGAGCGCTATGCCCCCAGCGCTAAGGACCTGGCCAGCCGCGACGTCGTCAGCCGCTCCATGACCATCGAGATCCGCGACGGCCGCGGCGTCGGGCCGCGCCGCGACCACATCCACCTGCATATCGAGCATCTCGATCCCAAGCTGATTCACGAACGCCTGCCGGGCATCGCCGAATCGGCGCAGATCTTCGCCGGCGTCGACGTGACGCGGGAGCCAATCCCGGTGCTGCCGACCTGCCACTACAACATGGGCGGAATTCCGACGCTCTACACCGGCGAGGTGGTGACCGCGACGGACGGCGACACCAGCCGCGTCGTGCCCGGCCTCATGTCGGTCGGCGAGGCGGCTTGCGTCTCGGTGCATGGGGCCAACCGGCTGGGGTCGAATTCGCTGCTCGACTTGGTGGTCTTCGGCCGCGCCGCGGCCAAGCGCTGCGCCGAGCTGGTCAAGCCGGGCGGCACCCACATGCCCCTGCCGCCGCACGCGGACGAGCCGGCCCTCGATCGTCTCGATGCCGCGCGCCACGCCGCTGGCGGGACGCCGACCGCGGCGCTGCGCGAGGAGATGCAACGCGCCATGCAGGACCACGCCGCTGTGTTCCGGACCGGCAAGTCGCTCGACGAGGGGGTCAATAAGCTCTCCGAGGCCTGGAACAAGCGCGGCGACCTCAAGGTCGGTGACCGTTCGATGATCTGGAACTCGGATCTGGTCGAAACGCTGGAGCTCGACAACCTGCTGTATCAGGCGCGGGTGGCGATGAGTTCTGCCGCCAATCGCGAGGAGAGCCGCGGGGCGCATGCGCGCGAGGATTTCCCGGAGCGCGATGACGAGAACTGGCTCAAGCACACGGTGTCCTGGTGCGATGCCAAGGGCGAAGTGCGCCTCGATTACCGTCCGGTGCAGCTACGCCCGATGACCAACGAAGTCCAATCTTTCCCGCCCAAGGCGCGGGTCTACTGAACCGCACGGAAGGACGAAGCGCCGCAGATGGTCGAATTCACGCTGCCCGCGAATTCCAAGATCACGGAAGGCGAAACCTTTCCCGCTCGGGCCGGTGCCAAGAACACGCGCCGCTTCCGCGTCTACCGCTGGAATCCCGACGACGGCCGCAACCCGCGCGTGGATACCTTCGAAGTGGACCTCGACGGTTGCGGCCCGATGGTTCTGGACGCGCTGATCAAGATCAAGAACGAGATCGATTCGACGCTGACCTTCCGACGCTCCTGCCGCGAAGGGGTCTGCGGCTCTTGCGCCATGAATATCGACGGCACCAATACGCTCGCTTGCACCAAGTTCATCAGCGATATAAAGGGCGACGTGAAAGTCTATCCTCTGCCGCACCAGCCGGTGGTCAAGGACCTGGTGCCGGATCTGACCCGCGCATTCGCCCAATATGCCGCGATCGAGCCGTGGTTGAAGGCCATGACGCCGGCGCCGGAACGCGAGCGACCGCAAAGCCCGGAAGAACGCGCCAAGCTCGACGGCCTGTGGGAATGCATCTTATGTTTTTGCTGCTCGACGAGCTGCCCGAGCTATTGGTGGAACGGCGACCGCTATCTTGGTCCGGCGATTCTGCTGCAAGCCTATCGCTGGATCGCGGACAGCCGCGACGAAGCGACCGGCGAACGCCTCGATCAACTCGAGGATCCCTTCCGGCTGTATCGCTGCCACACGATCATGAATTGTACCAAGACCTGCCCCAAGAGCCTCAATCCCGCGAAGGCCATTGCGGAGATCAAGAAGCTCATGGTGAAGCGGCAGACGTGAGCGGACGCCGCTTCACGCACGCATGAAGCGGGGTCGGCCCACCTAGTCGATCAGCTCAGGGAAATCTTGCCTTCGATGTCGTGGCGGAGGCCGATCTCCCCGACCGTCAATGTGATCTTCGCGGTGAGCGTTTCCGAGCCCTTCAGTTTGCCCGTATCGACGGCATCGCGTACGCCCTGTTCGATCTCGCGCTGCGAGGTGACCCCAACCTTCTTGAGGAATTTACGCAGCTCCATGTTGAAGACATCTTCGTTCATTCGCCCCTCCGCGATTGTGTGGATGGTATTCGGCATGCTTGAATCTGGGAAATCGGGGCGAAACGTAAAGGAGATTCTTTTGTGCGGCCTTGGGAGATGGGCCCGTCGCGTCTTGTGCCTCTGGGCGGCGTTGGGAAGTGCCGGGTTCGCGCTTCTGGCCCCGCTTGCTCCCGTCTTGGCGACGCACGGCAGCGAGATCGAGGTCGAGCGCCGTGTCGCCGGCATCCTCGCTGCGCCGCCGGTCGTGCTGGACGGGACGGCCTTGCCGACCGGCCAGCTGGTCAGGCTCTACCAGGACGAGGGCGGGCACCTCCTCTGGCTCGACGGCACGGATCTGACGGCACGGGGACGAATCGCCGTGGCGGCGATCAACGCATCGCTTGATGACGGCCTCAACCCGGAAAAATACTACGCCGCCTCGATCCAGGCCCGGATCTCCCATGTCACGACGCAAACGGCGGCCGAGCTCGACCTGCTGATCAGCGCCGGGCTGCTCGCGTATGTCTCCGATCTTTCGGCCGGGCGGCTCGAGCCGAAGGTCAGCGACCCGGAGCTGTTCGACTATCCCAGCCCGCCGGACCCGGTGCCGGTGCTGCGCCGGATCCGCAACGCGCCGGACATCGCGGCGGCGCTCGATGACCTGGCACCGCCGCATTCCGCCTATCACGGTCTGCGCGCGGCGCTGGCCCAGTACCGCCTGCTCGCCGACCGCGGAGGCTGGCCGCCCGTTCCCGAGGGGACCAAGCTGGAAGCAGGCGACCGTGATCCGCGGGTCGGGGCGCTGCGTCGGCGACTGGCCGCGACCGGCGAGGCGCCGCCCGATCCGCCCGATCCGATGCTTTTCGATGCCGCGCTCGATACCGCCGTCCGCGCCTTCCAGCGCCGGCACGGTCTGGACGACGACGGCATCGTCGGCAATCGGACCTTGGCGGCCCTCAATACCTCGATCGAAGACCGCATTCGCCAGATCCAGATGAACATGGAGCGCTGGCGCTGGCTGCCGCACGACCTGGGCCAGCGGTATATCCTGGTCAACGCGGCCGATTTCGACCTCAAGGTCGTGGAGGACGGCCGTGTAGTCCTCGAGATGGGCGTCGTGGTCGGCCGGCCCTACCGGCGCACGCCGCAGTTCACCGGCCGACTTCGCTATCTCGTCTTCAATCCGGACTGGAACGTACCGCCCAGCATCGCGCGCAAGGATCTTTTCCCTAAGATCCGCAAGGATCCGACCTATTTGGCTGCGCACGACTATCAGCTCTTGAGCGATTGGTCGGCGGAGGCCCGCGAACTCGATCCCCTGCAGATCGACTGGTCGGCGGTTTCCAGCCGTTTTCCCTACAAGCTGCGCCAGCGCCCGGGTCCGGAGAATGCCCTGGGCCGGGTCAAATTCATGCTGCCGAACAGCTACAACGTCTACCTGCACGACACCCCGTCGCGGGACCTGTTCCAGAAGACGGTGCGCTCGTTCAGCTCGGGCTGCGTGCGTGTGGCCAAGCCGATCGAACTGGCGCAATACCTACTTTCGCAGAGCCCGGGCTGGGACGCAGGGCGCATCCAGGCGTCGATTGAGCGCGGCGTCACCATCCAGGTTAATCTTCCGCTACCGATTCCGGTGTACTTTACGTACTTTACCGCCTGGGTCGATTCGCGGGGGACGGTACAGTTCCGCGACGATATCTACCGGCGGGACAGCGCCCTCTACACGGCGTTGATCGACCAGTTGGTGGTCGAGACCACCGACGGGCCGGACGGACGAGCGCAATAGACGGCAAACACCGGGGGGCTGCATGAAGCTGCAGGCGACACGGCGTCAATTCCTACGTTATTCCATCGCGGCGGCCACCGCCGTTGCCGCCCCGGCGGTCGCGCGGGCGAGTACCGACGCCAAGCGGCTCGGTTTCTACAACCTCCATACCGGGGAGTCCCTGAAGGCCGTGTTCTGGGCCGCCGGTTCCTATGTGACGGAGGCGCTTGCGGAGATCGACTTCGTCCTGCGCGACTTTCGCAACGGCGAAATCAAGGCGATCGACCCACGGCTGCTCGATCAGCTGCATCGCCTGCACGGGAAGCTCGGCTCCCGGGAACCTTTCAATGTCATCTCCGGCTATCGCTCGCCCGAGACCAACGCCAAGCTGCGCCAGAACAGCAACGGCGTGGCGAAGAAGAGCCTGCACATGCAGGGCATGGCGATCGATGTCGCATTGCCGGACCGCGACCTCAAGGTCCTGCGCAAGGTGGCCTTGGCCATGAAGGCCGGCGGCGTCGGCTACTATCCGAAATCGGGCTTCGTCCACCTCGACACCGGCCGCGTTCGGTTCTGGTAGGTCCCCGACCGCCGTCGGGGGGCTGTACCGGGCCGCCATCTCAGCTAGACTTTCGCCTCCCCGCGCCGGGGCCTATCCCGGCCGACCCCGTAGGGAGGACGGGCCATGCGACTTTCCGACGAAGATGTCGCGCGTTTCGCGGACGAGGGCTATGTCTTCCTGCCGGAGACCTTTTCCCCGGCCGAGGTGGCGGCGTTGCGCCGCGAGGTGCCGGGCATCTTCGCCCAATGTCGCGACGAGGTCTGGCGCGAACGGGACGGCACGGCGGTGCGCACGGCCTTTGCCGCGCATACCTACAACGAGGCTTTCCGCCGCCTGGCGGCGCACCCGCGCATGATCGAGCCGGTGCAGCAGATCCTCGACGGACCGGTCTACATCCATCAGTTCAAGATCAACGGCAAACAGGCCTTCGACGGCGACGTCTGGCAGTGGCACCAGGACTACGGCACCTGGGCGCGCGACGACGAGATGCCCGAACCGCGCGCCATGAACATCGCGGTGTTTCTCGACGACGTGACGGAATTCAACGGCGCGCTGATGTTCATCCCGGGCAGCCATCGCAGCGGCATTCTGGACGCCGGACACGACCTGGAAACCACGTCCTACCCCTTGTGGACGCTCGACCACGAGACGGTCCGCAAACTGGCCGCCGCGCGCGGCATCGTGGCGCCCAAGGGTCCGGCCGGTTCGATTCTCTTGTTCCACGGTACTCTGGTACACGCCTCGCCGGGCAATATCTCGCCCTGGGACCGCACCATCGTCTACGTCAGCCTGTGCCACGTCGAGAATCATATCCGCCGCTTCAAGCGCCCGGCCTGGATCGCGCACCGCGATTTCACGCCGATCGCATGCCTGTCCGACGATTGTCTGCTCGAGCTCGCCGAACAGGCGGCGGAGTGATCTCGGCGCAGTGACTTCAGAGAGAGACGCATCATGAACCTGGCTCGTCTGCTCGACCGCCGCGCCGCCGAGGGCCGGCCGATCCGCGTCGGCCTGATCGGGGCCGGCAAGTTCGGCTCCATGTTCCTCGCCCAGGCGCGGGTCCGGCCTGGGCTGCACGTCATGGCGATCGCCGACCTCGTGCCGGCGAACGCGCGGGCCGCCATGGCGGCGACCGGCTGGCCGGCGGAACAGGCCGAAGCCGCCGATTTCGCCGCCGCGTTGGAAAGCGGCGCAACTCACATCACCGAGGATGCCGCGGCGCTGATCGCCGCCGCCGGCCTCGAGGTCGTGATCGACGCGACCGGTCATCCGGCAGCCGGCGTGCGGCACGCCCGCCTGTGCCGCGAGCACGGCCGCCACCTGGTCATGGTCAACGTCGAGGCCGATGCCCTGGCCGGGCCGCTGCTGGCGCGCGAGGCCGAGGCCGCCGGCCTGGTCTATTCCATGGCCTACGGCGACCAGCCGGCCTTGATCTGCGAATTGGTCGACTGGGCGCGCACCTGCGGCCTGGAGGTGATCGCCGCCGGCAAGGGCACCAAGTACCTGCCGGAGTACCACGCCTCGACGCCGGAGACGGTTTGGGGCTACTACGGGCTCACGCCGGAGCGTGCCGCCGCCGGCGGCATGAATCCGCAGATGTTCAACTCCTTCCTCGACGGCACCAAGTCGGCGATCGAGATGGCGGCGGTCGCCAATGCAACCGGCCTGACGGCACCGCCCGACGGGCTCGGCTTCCCACCGTGCAGCGTCGACGACCTGGCAACGGTGCTGCGCCCGCGCAAGATCGGCGGCGTGCTGCACCACCGCGGCCAGGTCGAGGTGATCTCCAGCTTGGCCCGCGACGGCAGCCCGGTGCCGCGCGATCTGCGCTGGGGCGTCTACGTGGTCTTCGCGGCGCGGGGCGATTACACGGCGCGCTGCTTCGGCGAATATGGGCTGGTCACCGACCCGGTGGGCCGGATCAGTGCCCTCTACCGGCCCTATCACCTGATCGGCCTGGAACTCGCGGTCTCGGTCGCCAGCGCGGCGCTGCGCGGCGAGCCGACCGGTGTCGCCAACGGCTTCCGCGCCGATGTGGCGGCTACGGCCAAGCGCGACCTCAAAGCGGGCGAGACGCTCGACGGCGAGGGTGGCAGTACCGTCTGGGGCAAGCTGCTGCCGGCCGAAACCTCGCTCGCGCACCGCGCCCTGCCGATTGGAATGGCCCAGGGCGTCACGCTGCGGCGGCCGGTCGCGGCCGGGCAGGTGCTGAGCCAGGCCGACGTGGCGCTCGACGAAAATGCCGAGGTCGTGCGCGTGCGCCGCGCGATGGAAGCCGCTTTCCCGGCCGCGGACAACCGAGCGGCGGAATAGCGCGCGATGCCGCCTGCCAAGGTCCTGATCGTCACCGGCGGCGGCCGGGGTATCGGCGCCGCGACGGCCCGCCTGGCCGCGGTGCGCGGCTATGCCGTCTGCGTCAACTATCTGGAGAATTCGGCGGCGGCCGAGGCGCTGGTCGAGGAGATCCAGGCCGGTGGCGGGCGGGCACTGGCGGTCAAGGCCGACGTCGCGCGTGCCGAACAGGTCGAGGCCATGTTCACGGCGTGCGAAGGGGCGTTCGGCCCGGTGACCGGGCTGGTCAACAACGCCGGGCTGACGGGGCGCATATCGCATCTCGACACGGCCGCGCCGGAGATGATGGCACGCGTCGTCGAGGTCAACGTGCTCGGCGTCCTGTTGTGCTGCCGCGCGGCGGTGCGCCGCATGTCGCGCCGTCACGGCGGCACCGGCGGCGCCATCGTCAACCTGTCCTCCGTTGCGGCGACGCTGGGCAGTCCGGGCGAGTACGTCTGGTACGCGGCGAGCAAGGGCGCGGTCGACAGTGCCACCATCGGCCTGGCGCGCGAGGTTGCGGCCGAGGGGGTCCGTGTCAACGCGGTGGCGCCCGGCATGGTCGACACCGAGATTCACGCCGCCTCGGGCGACGCGGCGCGGCTGCAACGCATCGGCAACGCGACGCCGATCGGCCGGCCCGCCACGCCGGAAGAGGTCGCCGCGCCGATTCTTTGGCTGCTGTCGGACGAGGCGCGCTATGTCACCGGCGAGATCCTGCGCGTTGCCGGCGGGCGGTGAGTCCAGCGCGACTGAACTTGATGCACAAGGAACCTGAGACATGACGATCGAAACGGAACTCACGCGCCGGCTGGCGATCGAACACCCGATTCTCCTGGCGCCGATGGGCAACGTCTCGGGCGGCACCCTGGCGGCGGCGGTTTCGCGGGCCGGCGGCCTGGGTTTGATCGGGGCGGGCTATTGCGATCCCGAGTGGCTCGCACGCGAACTCGACCGGGCCGGCAACGCGCGCATCGGCGTCGGCTTCATCACCTGGAGTCTGGCGCAGCGGCCGGCGGCCTTCGACCTGACGCTGGAGCGCGAGCCCGCGGCGATCATGCTGTCCTTCGGCGACCCCGTTGCCTTCGTCGAGCGGGCCAAGGCGCGGGATGTCCCGGTGCTCTGCCAGGTGCAGTCCGTCGCCCAGGCGCGCGAAGCCGCGGCGGCGGGCGCCGACATGATCGTGGCCCAGGGCGGCGAGGCCGGCGGCCATGGCGCCGGGCGTGGGACCTTTGCCTTGATCCCGGCCGTCGCCGACGCGGTCGCGCCGGTGCCGGTGATCGCGGCCGGTGGCATCGCCGACGGCCGCGGCCTGGCCGCCGCCCTGCTGCTCGGGGCGGAGGGCGCGCTGGTCGGCACGCGGTTCTTCGCCGCGGAAGAATCGCTCGGTCATCCGGCGGCCAAGGCGCGCATCGTGGCCGCGCGGGGCGACGACACACTGCGCACCACGGTGTTCGACGTCGTGCGCCGCATCGACTGGCCGGCACCCTATACCGGGCGCGCGCTCGGCAACGCTTTCGCCCGGCGCTGGCACGGGCAGGAGCCGGCCCTGGCGGCCGAGCTGGATACGGAAGCGGCGCATTATGCAATCGCGGCCCAGTCGGGAGACTACGAGACGGCGGTCGTTTTCGCCGGCGAGGCGGTCGATCTGATCGACGCGGTGGCGCCGGCCGGGGATATCCTGCGGCGGATGGTGGCGGAGGCGGAGGCCGAGTTGGCGGCCGGCGCTCGACGTCTGGCGACGGCGGGGCGCTGACCGGACGACGCCGGGCCATGACCGAGGGACCGATCGACCTCTACCGCGCCCGGCTGGACGCCGGCCGGCTCGAGTTCGATCCCATGCAGGCCCTGGCGGCGGAAAAGCTGCAAAGCCTGCACCACGCCCTGATCGACTATCGTCCGGCGAGCGGCCAGGCCGGCTGGAAGGCCCGGCTCGGCCTCGCGCGCCGCAACGTGGCGCCACCGCAAGGGCTCTACATCTTCGGGCCGGTCGGCACCGGCAAGTCGATGCTGATGGACCTGTTCTTCGAGGTGGCGCCGGTCGCGGCCAAGCGGCGGGTGCATTTCCACGCCTTCATGCAGGATGTGCACGATCGCCTGCATGCGCTGCGTGCGGAAGGACCCGAAGGCGACGCCTTGTTGGCCTTGGCTGAGGCCTTGGCCGAGGACGCCGGGCTGCTGTGCTTCGACGAGTTCCACGTCGTCAACATCGCCGACGCGATGATCCTGGCGCGACTGTTCGGAGCGCTGTTCGAGCTGGGGGTCATCGTGGTTGCGACTTCGAATACGGCGCCCGACCGGCTCTACGAGGACGGGCTGCAGCGCGAGAACTTCCTGCCTTTTGTCGCGCTGCTCAAGGACCGGCTCGACGTGCTGGAGCTCGACGGCGGGATCGATTACCGGCGCCGGGCGCTGGCGCGGCTGCAGGTCTATCACTGTCCGCTGGACGCCGCGGCGGCGGCCGCGCTCGCCGCCGCCTTCGCCGAGCTTACCGCGGGCGCCGCGGTCGGGCCGGTCGACATCCGGATCAAGGGCCGGCGCCTGAATGTGCCGGCGGCGGCGCGCGGAGTCGCGCGGCTCGGCTTCGCCGAGCTTTGCGAGGCGCCACTCGGGGCCGCCGACTACCTGGCCCTGGCCCAGGCCTTCCACAGCCTCGTCCTGTCCGGCGTGCCGCGCATGGCCCCGGAGCAGCGCAACGAGGCGCGCCGCTTCATGACGTTGATCGACGCACTCTACGAGCACCGGGTCGATCTTGTGATCTCGGCTGACGGTCCCCCGGAGGCACTCTTTCCTGAGGGGCACGGCGCGGAGGAATTCAAGCGTACCGTATCGCGCCTAATCGAGATGCAGACGCAGGACTACATCTCGCGGCCGCACGCGGTGTGACCGGAACACGCCGTTTCCAGGGCCGCGGCCCGCGGCCTTGCCCGCCTGCGTGATTCGCGATAGGAAACGGCCGCTCTGCATCGACGCCGCGATCTCGGCGTCATGGCAAGTCTTCGCGCGGCGGCGCGCCACCCGCGATTGGCGGGACAGACATCGGGGAACAGACTCATGGCTCGCAACAAGATCGCCCTCATCGGCGCCGGCAACATCGGCGGCACGCTCGCCCTGCTCGCCGGTCTCAAGGAACTCGGCGACGTGATGCTCTTCGACATCGTCGAGGGCGTGCCCCAGGGCAAGGCGCTCGACCTGGCGCAGCTAACGCCGATCGCCGGCTTCGACGCCAAGCTCGCCGGCACCAATGCCTACAGCGCGATCAAGGGCGCCGACGTGGTGATCGTCACCGCCGGCGTGCCGCGCAAGCCGGGCATGAGCCGCGACGACCTGCTGGAGATCAACGCCCGGGTCATGGAGACGGTCGGCGTCGGCATCAAGAAATACTGTCCCAAGGCCTTCGTCATCTGTATTACCAACCCGCTCGATGCCATGGTCCTGCTGCTGCAACAGGCCAGCGGCCTGCCGCCCAAAAAGGTGGTCGGCATGGCCGGTGTGCTCGATTCTGCGCGCTTCCGTTATTTCCTGGCCGAGGAGATCGGCGTCTCGGTGGAGGACGTCACCGCCTTCGTGCTCGGTGGGCATGGCGATTCGATGGTGCCGATGGTGCGCCATTCGACCGTTGCCGGCATCCCGCTTCCCGATCTGGTGAAGATGGGCTGGATCTCGCAGAAGCGCCTCGACGAGATCGTCGATCGCACGCGCAACGGCGGCGCGGAGATCGTCGGCCTGCTCAAGACCGGCTCGGCCTTTTATGCCCCGGCCGCCTCGGCCATCGCCATGGCCGAGTCCTACCTCAGGGACAAGAAGCGGGTGCTGCCTTGCGCGGCCCATCTCGACGGCCAGTACGGGGTCAAGAACCTCTATGTCGGCGTGCCTGTGGTGATCGGCGCCGGCGGGGTCGAGCGCATCGTCGAGATCGAGCTCAACAAGAGCGAAAAGGCCATGCTCAAACAGTCGGTGGCCTCGGTCGAGGGCCTGGTGGCAGCTTACAGGGCCCTGGCCAAGAGCAAGAAACAGGGCAAGGCGGGCGGCCGGTCGGGGGCCAAGAAGAGGGGGGCCAAGAAGACGGCCTCATGAGCGCCGCGCACCGGCCAGTCGGATTTTCTCCTGGCGGCGGCAAAAGCGACAGTGGTATACCACAGACCAGAATCCACAGGCGGGATTCCGCCGACGGACCGTTCAGGCGCAACAGGTACCGGAAGAGGTGGACCCGCCCATGAACATTCATGAATACCAGGGCAAGGCCCTGATGGCGAAGTTCGGTGTCGCGGTTCCGCGCGGCGGCGTTGCGTTCACCCCCGCAGAGGCCGAGACCGTCGCCCGCGATCTCGGCGGACCGGTCTGGGTGGTCAAGTCGCAGATCCATGCCGGCGGGCGCGGGGCCGGCCGGTTCAAGGACGATCCCGAGGGGCCGGGCGGCGTGCGGCTGTGCCGCTCCGTCGAGGAGGTGCGCGCCAACGCCGAGCGCATGCTCCGCCACGTGCTGGTCACCAAGCAGACCGGCGCGGCCGGCAAGGAGGTCAAGCGCCTCTATATCGAGGAGGGCTGCGACATCGCGCGCGAACTCTACCTCGGCATGCTGATCGACCGCGCGACCAGCCGGATCACCGTCATGGCCTCGACCGAGGGCGGCATGGAGATCGAGGAGGTCGCCGCCCGCACGCCGGAGAAGATTCTCAAGGTAGCGATCGACCCGGCGACCGGCTTCATGCCATTCCACGGCCGCGAGATCGCGTTCGGCCTCGGGCTGGAGGGCAAGCAGGTCGGCGCCGCGGTCAAGTTCCTGGCCGCCATGTATCGTGCCTTCGTCGAGCTCGATGCCAGCCTGGTCGAGATCAATCCGCTGGTCGTGACCGGCGCCGGCGAGGTCATCGCGCTCGACGCCAAGATGAACTTCGACGACAACGCGCTGTTCCGGCACAAGGATGTCGCCGAGCTGCGCGACGAGGACGAGGAGGACGCGATGGAGCTGGAAGCCGCGCGTCACGACCTGAACTATATCAAGCTGGACGGCAACATCGGCTGCATGGTCAACGGCGCCGGGCTGGCGATGGCGACCATGGACATCATCCAGCTGTCGGGCGGCGCGCCGGCCAATTTTCTCGACGTCGGCGGCGGCGCCACCAAGGAGCGCGTGACCGCAGCCTTCAAAATCATCCTCTCCGACCCCAACGTCGAGGGCATCCTGGTCAACATCTTCGGCGGCATCATGCGCTGCGACGTGATCGCCGAGGGTGTTGTGGCGGCAGCGCGCGAGGTCGATCTGCATGTGCCGCTGGTGGTCAGGCTCGAGGGCACGAACGTTGAGCTCGGCAAGAAGATTCTGGCCGATTCCGGTCTGCCTATCGTCTCTGCCGACGATCTCGGCGACGCGGCGAAAAAAGTCGTCAAAGCAGTGCGGGAGGCGGCATAGATGGCGGTCCTGGTCAGCAAGAACACCAAGGTCATCTGCCAGGGTTTCACCGGCGCCCAGGGCACCTTCCACTCGGAGCAGGCGATCGCCTACGGCACCCGCATGGTCGGCGGCGTGACGCCGGGCAAAGGCGGCGGCAGGCATCTCGACCTGCCGGTGTTCGACACTGTGGCCGAGGCCATCGCGGACACCGGGGCCGACGCCTCGGCAATCTATGTCCCGCCACCCTTCGCGGCCGACGCCATCCTCGAGGCGATCGACGCCGGGGTGAAACTGATCGTCTGCATCACCGAGGGCATCCCGGTGCTCGACATGCTCAAGGTGAAGCGCGTGTTGAGCGGCGCGCGGAGCCGGCTGATCGGGCCCAACTGTCCCGGCATTATCACGCCGGGCGAGTGCAAGATAGGCATCATGCCGGGCCACATCCATCGCCGCGGCAAGATCGGCATCGTGTCGCGCTCCGGAACGTTGACCTACGAGGCGGTGGCACAGACCACTGCCGCCGGTCTCGGCCAGACGACCTGCATCGGCATCGGCGGCGATCCGATCAACGGCACCAACTTCATCGACTGTCTCGAGTTGTTCCTCGACGATCCGGAGACCGAGGGCATTATCATGATCGGCGAGATCGGCGGCTCGGCCGAGGAAGAGGCGGCCGATTTCTACCGCCGCGCCGGCACCAAGAAGCCGATGGCCGGCTTCATCGCCGGGGTGACCGCCCCGCCGGGCCGGCGCATGGGCCATGCCGGGGCGATCATCGCCGGCGGTAAGGGCGGCGCCGAGGACAAGATCGAGGCGCTGACATCGGCCGGCATACGGGTGGCCGATTCGCCGGCCGGCCTCGGCCAGGCGATGCTCGCTGCCCTGGGGCGCTAGGACCGGCGCTCCGGGCCGTGGGGCCTCGCGCTCCGATGCGCGCCCAATTCCGCCCGGCCCCCCTGGTCAGCCGGCGGTCCAGGCTCTATGTAACGAGACGTGACGCAGACCTCCTTCCGGCTGCGGCCGCCGGCCGAAACCGGGGGTTGAGGAATCGCATCAGCATGGAACACTATGTTCAGATTTTTCGCGCAGACTGGGCCGCAACGATAAGGCCCTTTCGGACAACGGCTTGGCCCGCCCTTCTCCCGGCCGGAGCGTGACAACGAGATGTCGAATCGAGACCTGGAGCGAAGCTCCTTTCTTTCCGGACCCAACGCCCCCTTCATTGCGGATCTCTACAGGCGCTACTTGCAGGACCCCGGATCGGTGGACCCGAGCTGGCAAGGATTCTTCCGCGATTTGGGCGACGATGCTCGGGCGGTGATCGACGAGCTGCGCGGGGCCAGCTGGACTCCGCGCGCGCGGCCGGCGGAGGGCGGCAACGGGGTCGCCGAGGGCAGGGCGGCCGAGACCGGCAACGGCAAGGCCGCAGTGGCCGAAGCGGTCGCCGGCGGCCGGGAGATTACCCCCGAGGATATCCGCGCGGCGACGATCGATTCGATCCGCGCGCTGATGATGATTCGCGCCTACCGCGTGCGCGGACACCTCGAGGCCGATCTCGATCCCTTGGGGCTGAAACCTGTCCCGCCGCACCCGGAGCTCGACCCGCGCAGCTACGGGTTCACCGAACAGGATCTCGACCGTCCGATCTTCATCAACAACGTGCTCGGTCTGGAGACTGCGACCCTGCGACAGATCGTCAAGGTGGTGCGAGAGACCTACTGCGGGCGTATCGGTGTGGAGTTCATGCACATCCAGGATCCGGCGCAGAAGGCCTGGATCCAGGAACGCATCGAATCGATCCGCAATCAGACGCAGTTCACGGAGAACGGCAAGCGCGCCATCCTCGACCGCCTGACCGCGGCCGAGATGTTCGAGCGCTTCCTCGATAAGAAGTACACCGGCACGAAACGTTTCGGCCTCGACGGCGGCGAGTCGATGGTCCCGGCCCTGGAGCAGATTCTGAAGCGCGGCGGGCAACTCGGCCTCGAGGAGGTCGTGATCGGCATGCCGCACCGGGGCCGGCTCAACGTCTTGGCTAACTTCATGGGCAAGCCTTACACGGCGATCTTCAGCGAGTTCCAGGGCGGCGCGGCGCACCCCGAGGACATCGGCGGTTCCGGCGACGTGAAGTATCACCTGGGCACTTCCTCGGACCGCGAGTTCGACGGCAACGTCGTTCACTTGTCGTTGACAGCCAATCCGTCACACCTCGAGGCCGTCAACCCCGTCGTCGTCGGCAAGGTGCGCGCCAAGCAGGTCCAGCGCGAGGACACCGACCGTACCAAAGTGATGGCCCTGCTGATGCATGGCGACGCCGCCTTCGCGGGTCAAGGGCTGGTGGCCGAGACGCTCGATCTCTCCGAGCTCAAGGGCTATCGCATCGGCGGCACGATCCATTTCATCGTCAACAATCAGATCGGCTTCACCACCAACCCGGTCAACTCGCGCTCCGGCCCCTATTGTTCCGACGTGGCCAAGATGATCCAGGCGCCGATCTTCCACGTGAACGGCGACGATCCCGAAGCCGTGGTGCACGTCGCCCGCATCGCCACCGAGTTTCGCCAGACGTTCCGCAAGGACGTGGTGATCGACATGTTCTGCTATCGTCGCCACGGCCATAACGAGGGTGATGAGCCGGCCTTCACGCAGCCACTGATGTACAAGGCCATCGCCGGTCACGCGACGGTGCGCGAGGTCTATGCCAAACGGCTGGTGGACGAAGGCATGGTCACGGCCGAGCAGGCGAACGGCATGGTCGAGGCAATGCAAAACCGCCTGCAGGAAGCCTTCGAGGCGGCGAGCGCCTATAAGCCGAACAAGGCCGACTGGCTGGAAGGCGCCTGGTCGGGCCTGCAAAAGGTGCGCGGCTACGATGCCCGCCGTGGCGATACGGCGGTCTCGAAAGACGTATTGGAGGAGGTCGGGCGGGCCTTGAGCACTGCGCCCGAGGGCCTCAACGTGAATCGCAAGGTGCGGCGTCTGCTCGACGCCAAGCGAAAGATGTTCGAAAGCGGCGAGGGTCTCGACTGGGCCACCGCCGAGGCCTTGGCCTTCGGCACGCTGCTCGTCGAGGGCCATCCGGTGCGGCTGTCCGGCCAGGATAGCAACCGTGGGACCTTCTCGCAGCGTCATGCCGCGATCATCGATCAGGAAACCGAAGAGCGTTATCTGCCGCTCGGCCATATCCGAGCCGACCAGGCCAAGATCGAAGTGGTGGACAGCCCGCTCAGCGAGCTGGCGGTGCTCGGCTTCGAATACGGCTATTCCCTGGCGGAACCGCGCGCGCTGACGGTCTGGGAGGCACAGTTCGGCGATTTCGCCAACGGTGCGCAGATCATCATCGACCAGTTCATCGCCTCCGGCGAATCGAAGTGGCTGCGTATGTCCGGCCTGGTGATGCTGCTGCCGCACGGCTACGAGGGACAGGGGCCGGAACATTCTTCGGCGCGCCTGGAACGCTTTCTGCAGCTCAGCGCCGAGGACAACATCCAGGTCGTCAACTGCACCACACCGGCTAACTATTTTCATGCGTTGCGCCGTCAGATGCACCGTAACTTCCGCAAGCCTCTGGTGGTCATGACGCCGAAATCGCTGTTGCGTCACAAGCGCGCCGTCTCGCGCCTGGACGACTTCGGGCCGGGCACTGCCTTCCACCGCGTCATGCATTGCGACGACCGGCCGAGCGAGCCGAAGGACGCACGGCAGGTCGTGTTGTGCAGCGGCAAGGTCTATTACGACCTGGTGGAGGAGCGCGAAAAGCGCGGCATCGCCGACGTGCACCTCTTGCGCCTGGAGCAGCTCTATCCCTTCCCGGCCGATGCGTTGGCGGCGGAGCTCGAGCCCTATCGCCATTGTCATATCGTCTGGTGCCAGGAGGAGCCGCGCAACATGGGCGCCTGGAGCAACGTGATGGAATTCATCGAGGAAATCGCTGAGGAAATCGGTGCGGCGCACCCGCGGCCGCGCTATGCCGGACGCTCCACCTCGGCGTCACCGGCGACCGGCTTGATGAAACGGCACAACGAGGAGCAGGCGATGCTCATCGACGATGCGCTCACCGTCGGCAAGCCGCGTCTCGGACGCATCGCCACGCGCAAGGGCGGCGAAAGCGATATGGCGGCGCAATAGAACCGCGCACGACGGCGGTGTTGGGGCAAGGGGGACCTTTCTAAATGGCGACCGACATTGTGGTGCCGACGCTCGGCGAATCGGTGACGGAGGCGACCGTCGCCCAATGGCTTAAGAAAGCGGGCGAGGCCGTTGCGGTCGACGAGCCGCTGGTCGAGCTGGAAACCGATAAGGTGACGCTCGAAGTCAACGCCGCCTCCGCCGGTGTCCTTTCCGAAGTGCTGGCGAAGGAAGGCGAAAACGTCGAGGTAGGGGCGATTCTCGGGCGCATCGACGAAAGCGCCAAGGCTGCCGCCACGCCGGCCCAAAAGGTGCCAGAGAAGGCACCGGAAAGGGCTGCGGAGAAAGCCGCTGAGAAGCCTGCCGCGGCGCCCGCCCCGAAAGCCGAGGCCGGGCCGCGACCCGAAGAGGCCTTGTCGCCGGCAGTACGCAAGCTGATCGAAGAAAGCCACCTCGATTCTGCGCGGATTCGCGGCACCGGCAAGGACGGGCGCATCGTCAAGGAGGACGTACTGAAGGCGCTTGAGTCCGG
>Ga0210124_1000483_pt1 | contig 19919 bp, 20 predicted proteins | sample Muzzi_PWC_D2_FD_185554 | JGI IMG/M metagenome (GOLD analysis project Ga0210124, IMG submission 185554) | Wetland microbial communities from San Francisco Bay, California, USA, that impact long-term carbon sequestration - Muzzi_PWC_D2 (SPAdes) | ecosystem: Environmental > Aquatic > Marine >... | reverse complement strand
GGGTGCAGAGGGAGGCCATCACCACCGCCGGATCGGCCAGCAAGGGCTCGATCGCCGCCGCTACCACCTGCGGGTCGATCAGCGGCTCATCCCCCTGGACGTTGACCACGATCTCGCCGCCGATCCGCCGCGCCGCCTCCGCCACCCGATCGGTGCCCGACGGGTGGTCCGCAGCGGTCATCACCGCCTCCCCGCCGAACCCCGCCACCGCGTCGGCGATCCGCTGGTCGTCGGTGGCGACCACCACCCGGTCGATCGCCGCCACCCGCTGCGCCGTCTCGTACACCCACTGCACCATGGGCCGCCCACCGATCTCCAGCAACGCCTTGCCGGGCAACCGGCTGGAGGCATAGCGAGCGGGGATAACGGCGACGATGCGGAGGGTCATGGAGCCAATCAGGAGGGTGCCGGGGCGACCCGGCCACGATACCCCCTCCCCTCAAGATCAGCCACCGGGAGAGGTGAATCCATGATTGTCGACTCCCGCCTGCCCGCGGCGTTCCAGCGTCCACGTAGGGCGGATGCCCGAAGGGCGATCCGCCACCGTCCGATGGCGTGGCATGGCGGAACCGCCTGCGGCGTTCCGCCCTACGGCCCTCCCGGCAGGTTTTTTCACCACGGGGGACACGGGGAGAACGTGTGGGGCAGGCAGCGACGGCAACTGCCCCACACACCCCAGCGAAGGATTTCATCATGAATCACGAGGTCGCCGCAGGTGTGACGGTCGACTTCCGACCGCAACTTGCCCCCATAGCCCCCGTGTCCCCCGTGGTGAAATCCCTCTGCCGGACGACGGCCCTCTGGGATCGCACCACCAACGCGATGAGGTCTCTGAGCAAACGGAATAAGCCGTTAGGGAACGCAGGTCGCAGCGACGCAAATAAGGGCGTTTCCTGCCTTCCCGCTCCTCTCCTGCCTTCTTTAGATGGAGGAGGCCGACGCCGGGTCAGCCCCACTCCTCGGTGAAGCCGTTGGTGATCGGCATGCGCCAGCCGGTGCCGAAGGCCTTGGGGGTGATGCGGATGCCCGGTGCGGCCTGCTGGCGCTTGTACTCGGCGCAGTCGACCAGGCGCACCACCGCCCGCACCGTCTGCTCGTCGAAGCCCTGGGCGACGATCTCCTCCAGGGGGCGATGCTCCTCCACATAGGCGTCGAGGATCGGGTCGAGGACGCCGTAGTCCGGCAGGGAGTCGGTATCCTTCTGGTCCGGGCGCAGCTCCGCAGAGGGGGGCTTGGTGAGGATCGCCGCGGGGATGATCGGCCCGCCCGGCTGCCGGTTGCGCCACCGGCAGAGCCGGTAGACGAGGGTCTTGGGGACGTCGGCGATCACCGCCAGGCCGCCGCACATGTCGCCGTACAGGGTGGCGTAGCCCACGGCCATCTCCGACTTGTTGCCGGTGGCGAGCACCAGGGCGCCGAGCTTGTTCGACAGGGCCATGAGTAGCACGCCGCGGGAGCGGGACTGGATGTTCTCCTCGGTCACGTCGGCCGCGCGTCCCGTGAAGGGCGGCGCGAGGGTCGTCTCCACCGCCGCGACGATCGCGGCGATCGGCAGCTTGTAGGCGTGGATGCCGAGGTTGGCCACCAGGGCCTCGGCGTCGCTGACGCTCCCCGCCGAGGAGATGCGGCTCGGCATGAGCACCCCGGTCACCTTGTCCGGTCCGAGGGCGTCGGCCGCGAGGGTGGCGACCAGGGCCGAGTCGATGCCCCCGGACAGGCCGACCAGCACGGAGCGGAAGTGGTTCTTGCGGAAGTAGTCACCCAACCCGAGGAGCAGGGCCTGGTAAATCTCCCCCGGCTCCTCCTCGTCGGCGCGCACGACGATCGGCCGGCGCTTCGAAAGCGGGCGCGCGGGCGCCTCGGGCACGGGCAGGGGGTGGACCACCATGGCCGTGGTCTCGGGGTCCGGGCGGCGGCGGGCGAGGTCACGCCAGGGCAGGTCGACGACCAGCAGGTCCTCCGCGAAGACGGCCCCGGTGGCGAGGAGCTGCCCCTGCGGGGTCGCCACCAGACTGCCCCCGTCAAAGACCAGGTCGTCCTGCCCTCCGACCTGATTACAGAACACGAGGTACGCGCCGTAAGTTCTTGCGCGGTCGCATACCAGCTCCTGCCTGACCCACCCCTTTCCCGCATGGTAGGGCGAGGCCGAGATGTTGACGTGGAGGCGGATCCCGGCGGCCGCCTGCTCCGCGAGCGGCCCGCCCTCCTCCCAGATGTCCTCGCAGATCGACAGACCGAGGCTGGCGCCGCCGAGGTCGAACAGGGTGTTGTCGCCGGGGGCCGCCGCGTGAAAGTAGCGGCGCTCGTCGAACACGTCGTAGTTGGGCAGGCAGGTCTTGCGCTGCACCGCCACCACACGCCCCCCGGCGCAGACGAACGCGGCGTTGTGCAGCACCTTCCCCACCGCCACGCCACCGACCACGGCCACGACCCCGTGGCACGCCGCGGCGATCGCCTCCTGACAGCGTTGCAGGCGGTGCAAGAAGGCCGGCTTGTGGAGGAGATCCCGCGGCGGATACCCACACACCGCCAGCTCGGGAAAGACCACGACCTGGGCACCCTGTTCCCGTGCGGCCGCAAGCCGGGCGAGGATGAGATCCCGGTTGCCGGCGAGGTCCCCCACCGTCGGGTTGATCTGGGCGAGGGCGATACGCAGGGGGTCGGCCATGGAGGGTTCCGCCGGCAAAGTGCCACACAGAGGATTGCCGAGCGGGCCGCGGTGTCAAGATCGCTACCAAGCCGATCACCGCGACTCGCCCCGGACCACCGGACACAGGATGGTCGGACCTGCACCCGTGGCGGCCCAACATGCGTAGGGGCACGGCATGCCGTGCCCCTCCGACCGTGCCGGACCGCCGGTGGCCGCGGGCACACCGACGATCATGGGAACCGCCTTTGCCGTTGCGCCATCATGGGCCACCGTGGTATCTAGGCCGCCCTTTTCCCACAGGAACCCACGATGTACGCGATCGTTGAGACCGGCGGCAAGCAATACAAGGTGCAGGAGGGTGACTTCCTGCGCATCGAGAAGATCGACGGCGAGGTGGGCGCGACCCTGGAGCTCGATCGCGTGCTGTGCGTCGGCGGCGGTGACGAGATCGCCCTCGGCCGGCCGTTCGTCGCCGGCGCCACGGTGAAGTGCCAGATCCTCGCCCAGGACCGCGCCCGCAAGATCTTGGTTTTCAAGAAGAAGAAGCGTCAGGGCTACCACAAGATGCGCGGCCATCGTCAGGCCTACACCGCCCTACGGGTGGCGGCGATCGAACGCTAAGGAGACTGCCATGGCCCACAAAAAAGGCGTCGGCAGCAGCCGTAACGGCCGCGACTCCCATTCCCAGCGGCTCGGGGTGAAGAAGTTCGGCGGCGAGCAGGTCCGCGCCGGCAATATCCTGGTACGCCAGCGCGGCGCGAAGTACCACCCCGGCCTGGGCGTCGGCCGCGGCGGCGACGACACGCTGTTCGCCAAGGTGGACGGCAAGGTGGAGTTCGGCCGCAACAAGTGGGGTAAGAAGCAGATCAGCATCATCCCGGTCCAGTAGCGACCCCCTTCTCGCCCGTGCGACTCTCGGGGAGCGGAGCCATCCGCTCCCCTTTTTTTGTCTGCTCGCCTGCCTGCCCAACTTCTCGCCCCCTGCCTACTGCCTACTGCCTACTGCTCCCATGTTCGTCGACCAGGCCAAGATCTACGTCCGCTCCGGCCACGGGGGACCGGGGGCGGTCACCTTCCGCCGGGAGAAGTACATCGCCCGGGGTGGGCCGGACGGCGGCAACGGCGGCCGCGGCGGCGACGTGGTGATCGAGGCGTCCCCCAAGGTGACGACCCTCATCGACCTGCGCTACCAGCAGCACCAGTACGCCGAGGACGGTCATCCCGGGCGCAACCACAACTCCAGCGGCCGGGACGGCGAGACCCGCCGGATCCACGTCCCTGTGGGCACCTTGGTCCGCGATCTGGCGACCGGCGAGGTGGTGACCGATCTGACCCAGCCGGAGCAGGCCGTGGTGGTCGCCAGTGGGGGCCGCGGCGGCAAGGGCAACACCCACTTCAAGAGCGCCACCCACCAGACCCCGCGCTTCGCCCAGCCCGGGGAGCCCGGTGAGGAGCTCACCCTGCAACTGGAGCTCAAGCTCCTCGCCGACGTCGGCCTGGTGGGCTTCCCCAACGCCGGCAAATCGACCTTGCTGAGCGTGGTCTCCCACGCCCGGCCGAAGATCGCCGACTACCCCTTCACCACCCTGGAGCCCCATCTCGGTATGGTCGAGCTGGACGTGGAGCGCGCCTTCGTGATCGCCGACATCCCCGGCATCATCGAAGGGGCCAGCGAAGGCGCGGGGCTGGGCCACCGCTTCCTGCGCCACATCGAACGCAGCGCCATCCTGCTGTTCATGGTCGACGTGAGCCCGTGGGCCGACCCCGAGCCGGTGCGCGCCCTGCCGATCCTGCAGGCGGAGCTCGCCGCCCACGCCCCGGAGCTGGAGGGCAAGGCGCGGCTGGTGGTGGCCAACAAGCTCGACCTGGTCGCCGACGGAGAGGCGCCCGTCGCCCTGCGTGACTACTGCTCCCGGCACGGCCTGCCCCTCTACCCGATCTCCGGTGCCACCGGTCGCGGCATCCCCGCCCTCCTGGAGGCGATCTGGCCCCTGGTGGTCGCCCATCGCCAGGCACGGGCGATCCCCGGCACCGCGCCCGCCACCCCGCCCGGCGGCGTGGCGTGGGAGTGAGCGGCGCTTTTGACTGACGCCGGCGTTGTGTCGACACTCTCGCACCCGCCCTCGCTCCGCCGTCCCGCCGCTCCCCCATGAACCGACGACAGCTCTTCGCCGACGCCCGGCGCGTGGTCATCAAGGTGGGCAGCCGCGTGCTCACGGCCCAGGGAGACGGCCTCGACCTCGACCGCATCGCCGCGATCGTCGCGGAGATCGCCCAGCTCCGCCGGGACGGCCGGGAGTGCCTCCTGGTCTCCTCCGGCGCCATCGCCGCCGGGGCCAAACGCCTCGGCATCCGCGGGCGACCCAAGAGCCTCGCGGAGAGTCAGGCCGCGGCGGCGGTCGGCCAGGGCACCCTGATCGCGGCCTACGACGCCGCCTTCCGGAGTCACACGGCCACGGTCGCACAGATCCTATTGACCCGCGACGACACCCACAGCCGGCAGCGCTTCGTCAACGCCCGGGCCACCCTGGAGACCCTGCTGCACCGCGGCGTCGTGCCGATCATCAACGAGAACGACACGGTCTCCACCGCCGAGATCCGCCTGGGGGATAACGACCACCTGTCGGGGCAGGTGGCCCACCTGGTCGACGCCGATCTCCTCGCCCTGCTCTCCGACACCGACGGATTGTTCACCGCCGACCCCCACGTCGACCCCAATGCCACCCACATCGACGAGGTGACCCAGATCGACGCTGCGATCCTCGACCTGGCCGGCGGCAGCCACAGCACCGTCGGCTCCGGCGGCATGCGCTCCAAGGTGCTCACCGCCCGCCAGGCCGGCCGCTACGGCATCGCCACGGTGATCCTCGACGGTCACAAGGAGGGCGAGCTGAGCCGGGCATTCGCCGGCGAGCCGGTCGGCACCCTGTTCTGGCCCGAGCATCGCTCCCTGAGCAGCCGCAAGCAGTGGATCGCCTACAGCCTCAAGCCGGCCGGCCGGGTGCTCCTGGACGACGGCGCGTGCCGCGCCTTGCGCGAGCGGGGCGGCTCCCTGCTCCCCTCGGGCATCCTGGAAGTCCAGGGAGATTTTCCCGCCGGCAGCTCGATCTCGTGTTGCGACCAGGACGGCCTCGAGTTCGCCCGCGGCCTGACCAACTTCCCCTCCGACGAGCTGGCGAAGATCCGTGGTCGCCATAGCCGGGAGATCCCGACTACCCTCGGCTACGCCTCCTTCGACGAGGTGATCCACCGCGACAATCTGGTGCTGTTATGAGTCCACCCTTCGACCTCGACGCCGCCGTGACCGCGGCGGCCCAGGCGGCCCGGAGCCTCGCCTTCGCCTCGGCCGCGGCGAAGAATCTCGCGCTGGCAACCATGGCCGACGGCCTGGAGACGGCCCGGCGCCAGCTCCAGGAGGCCAACGAGCACGACCTCGCCGCCGGCCGGGACAAGGGATTGAGCGCCGCGATGCTCGATCGCCTCGCCCTCACCGACGCGCGCATCGACCTGATGGCCGAGGGGTTGCGCCAGATCGTCGCCCTGCCCGACCCGGTCGGCCAGGTGGTGCGCCAGGGCGTCCGCCCCAACGGCCTCGAGATCGGTCAGGTGCGCACGCCGATCGGGGTGGTGGGAATCATCTACGAATCGCGCCCCAACGTGACCGCCGACGCCGCGGGCCTGTGCCTGAAGTCGGGCAATGCCGTGGTCCTGCGTGGCGGCTCCGAGGCGATCCACTCCAACCGGGCGATCGCCGCCGTGCTCGCCCGGGCCCTGGAGGAAGCCGGATTGCCGCCGGCGGCCATCACCTTCGTCGACGACCCGGATCGCGCGCTGGTCACCCGCCTGCTCAAGATGGACGACCGGGTCGATGTGATCATCCCGCGCGGCGGCGAGGGGCTGATCCGCTTCGTGGTGGAGAACTCCACCATCCCGGTCATCAAGCACGACAAGGGGATCTGCCACACCTACGTCGATCGCGGTGTCGACCTGAACATGGCGGTCGAGGTGGCCCTCAACGCCAAGGTGCAACGCCCCGGGACCTGCAACGCCATGGAGACCCTCCTGGTCCACGTGCAGAGCGCCGAGCCGTTCTTCCACGCCTTCGCGCCGCGCGCCAAGGCGGCCGGGGTAACCATTCACGGTTGCAAGCGGAGCTGCGCCCTGCTGGCACCGGTCATGGGGGCGTCCGTGGTGCCGGCCAAGGAGCAGGACTGGGACACCGAGTGGCTCGACCTCAACCTCGGCGTCCGGGTCGTCGACTCCCTGGAGATGGCCCTCGACCACATCGCGGCCCACGGCTCCCAGCACTCGGAGGCGATCCTCACCAACCACTACGACCGGGCACGCCGTTTCCTGCGCGAGGTCGACGCCGCCGCGGTCTACGTCAACGCCTCCACCCGCTTCACCGACGGCTTCGAGTTCGGCCTGGGCGCGGAGATCGGCATCTCCACCAACAAGCTCCACGCCCGCGGCCCCATGGGGTTGGAGGATTTGACCACCACCAAGTACGTAATTCTAGGAAGCGGCCAGCTCCGCGAGTAACGGGCAATCGAGGTCCCACGACCCCGCCCGGGTGACCGCGTCGCCAGCGATCAAGTCACTGGAGTACCCGCCGAACAGGCGAGAGAAGGGTACCGTCTCAAGGAGGAACCGTGGCTGCCACCACCGTGAACGAGAAGATCAGCCTGCAACACGACGAGGAGATCGTCGACGCGATCCGCGTGCGGTTCAGCATCAACAAGGTGATCGCCCAGGACGGCCGGCTGTATCTCACCAACCACCGCATCCTCTTCTCGCCGACCGGCGTGTTGGACCGCGCGGTCGGGGCAGGAGAGATCAGCATCTTTCACCCGCACCTGCAGCGCCTGGAGGTCGAAGACGAGCAGCTCTCCATCCAGTCCCGGGCGCGGATCTATCGCTTCATGGGCAAGCAGGTCGAGCTCTTCAAGGAGCAGGTCGAGCATGTCCTCGCGGGGCTCGACGGTACGGCGCCGAGCACCGCATCCGAGCCGGCCGCAGATCCGAGGGGCGAGATCACCTCGTGCCCGACCTGCGAGAAGGAGATCCGCACCGACTTCGTGTTCTGCCCGTATTGCCAGGAGCAGTTGATCTCGCCGGTGTGCGGGAATTGCCACCGGCCGGTCGAGGATAGCTGGACGTTTTGCCCGAGCTGCCGCTGCTCGATCCTGTAGCCGGCGGTCCGTAGCGCCGCGGCCGGGAGTCCATCTAAGGAATGCAGGAAAAAAGCAGGAAGGCAGGAACGGGTGCCCGACTGCCACCGCCTGCTCCCCCTTCCTGCCAGATCCAGCAGAGACGGCCTATCCGCCGACCTCGTGCGACTGATTGTTTCTTGCCGCTGAGGGAGATCGGCCCAGGAGGCCGCAGGTCGGCTCAAGCGAAGCCGAGCCGACGCGCGCATCGTCGGATCCGCCGCTGCGCGGCTTGATCCGGCCTACCCGAGGGCGGAGACGGCTGCCCAGTCCCCTTGCCATCACCCCTTTCCTGCTTTCCTAACGTTCCTGCCTTCCTGAGAGGAAAGATGTATCGGGTCCGGCGGGCCGCGCGGGCGCAGAGCGGACAGGCCGTTCGAGGAACGGTGGCCTCGCCTCCCCGCTTGGAGAGGGTCGCGCGAGTCGCTACGGTAGACAGGTGGGCACCCTCGTCTACTTCGGCGGCACCTTCGATCCGGTCCACCGCGGCCACCTGGCGATGGCGACGGCGGCGTTGGCCGTGCCCGGCATCGCGGGCGTCGTCTTTCTCCCCGCCCTCACCCCGCCGCACAAGCGGGGCCGTCCGATCCGCCCGTTTGCCGAGCGCGTCCACCTCCTGAGCCTGGCGTGCGCCGGCCATCCGGCCCTGTCGGTCTCGACCCTCGAAGGGGACCTCCCCGCTCCCTCCTTTACCGCTCGCACCCTGGCCGCCTTGATGGAGCGCGGCGAAGAGACGCCGATCTCGCTCCTGATCGGCGCGGACACCCTCCTCGACCTGCCCAACTGGTGGCATCCCGAGGTGGTGGTGCGGGACGCGACCTTCCTCGTCGCTCCCCGTCCCGAGGTCCCGCTTGACCGCGTACGCACGGCCCTCGCCGGGTTGTTGCCCGAGGAGCGGTTCGCAGAGCGCGTGCGGCTTCTCGCCATGGCGCCGGTGGAGTGCTCTTCCACCAAGATCCGCGCCGACCTCGCCCAAGGTCTTGACCCCGGCGACGACCTGCCGGAACCTGTACGCGCCTACCTCCAGGGCGACCTCGGTGGCGGTCCGCCACCCACCTAGCCCCAACGCCCCTCCGCCACGACGTAGCCATCCCGTGATGAGGCTTACGGAGTAGACCATGGCACGGGTCGCGCCCCCTACTGAACGTCGCGCCTGGTCGTGGCCGGCCGGGATCGCCGCCACCGTGACCGCGGCCGTGATCATGGTGGGACTCACCCTGTTCAGCGACAATAGCTGGCTCGAGCGCTCCACGAAGCAGAGGGAGATCGGCAAGGCCCGCGACGAGGTCGCGCGCCTGCTGCACCAACGGCAGGAGTACGAGGAGCGGCTGGCCGACCTGACCGACGGCCAGCTGGAGATGGAACGCCTCGCCCGCGAGCGACTCGGCCTCGCCCGGCCGGGCGAGACGATTTACCGCTTCGAGAACTAGCTCGCATCTCCCGGCCGTGCCTGCTACGAGGTAGGAGCCGGTTGCACCGGCGATCCGCGCCTCTGGCGCGGCAAGCCCTTCGGGCCTGGGTCGCCGAAGGGATTCGGCTCCTACCGTTGATCGACCGGGAACGTGCAGTACCCGTCTACACGTACTGCGCACGGTTGATGCCGTGCTTCTTCATCATCGTGTAGAGGTCGCTGCGGATGCGCCCCGACACGCGCGCCGCCTCGCTCACGTTGCCACGGGTGGTGGTGAGAAGGTTGTTCAGGAACTCGCGCTCGAATGCCGCCTTGGCGTCGGCGTAACGCAGGATCTCCGCCGGACTGCTGCCGCGCGGCGCCTCGTTGAGCTGGGAATCGAAGAGCATGTCTTGCACCTGGACCACCTCGCCCTCGGCCATGACCATGGCCCGCTCCACCACATTTTCGAGCTCGCGGACATTGCCCGGCCAGTTGTAGCGCATCAGGGCGCGCATGGCGTCGGCATGGACGCTGGTGACGTTGTTGCCCAGCATCCGGTTGAAGGTCTTCACGAAGTGGTTGACCAGCGGCGGGATGTCCTCGCGCCGGTCGCGCAAGGGCGGCAGGTGGATCGGGATCACACCGAGCCGGTAAAAGAGGTCGGACCGGAAGCGGCCGGCCTTCACCTCCTCCTTCAGATCGAGATTGGTCGCCGAGACGATGCGGATATCGACCTTCAGGGACTCGGTCGCACCGAGCGGGGTGAACTCACGCTCCTGCAGGACGCGTAACAGCTTCACCTGGGTCGTGAGGGGAATCTCCCCCACCTCGTCGAGAAACACGGTGCCGCCGTTGGCCACGGACAATAGGCCGATCTTGTTGTCCGCGGCGCCGGTGTACGCCCCCTTCGCATGGCCGAAGAGCTCGTTTTCCAGCAAGGTCTCGGGCAGGGCGCCGCAGTTGACCGCCACGAAGGGCCGGTCGGCGCGCGGGCTATGGGTGTGCAGGGCACGCACGATGAGCTCCTTGCCCGTACCGCTCTCGCCGGTGATCAGCACCGTGGAGTTGGTCCGCGCAACCCGTTGCACCTGCTGCAGCACGTCGCGCATGGGAGCACTGCTGCCGATGATGTTCTCGAATGCGAACCGCTCCCCCACCAGCTCCTCCAGCCGGGCGACCCGGCGCCGCAGGGCCGCCTGTTTGAGGGCGTGATCGATCTCGGTGCGCAGCTCCTCGTCCTCGAAGTCCTTGGTGACGAAGCCGGCGGCACCGCGACGCATCGCCTCCACCGCCGTCTCGATGGTGCCGTGCGCGGTCAAGTAGAGCACCGGCAGATGGGGATGGAGCCCCTGCGCCACGGGCAGGAGATCGAGGCCGTTCTCGCGACCGAGACACAGGTCGCACAAGATGAGATCGACCGGCTTGGTCTCCAGCAAGTAACCCGCCGTCGGCAGATCGCGCGCCTGGAGCGTCTGATAGCCGTGAAACTGGAGCCGCATGGTGAGCAGCTCCGCGAATTGGGGATCGTCATCGACGATCAAGATCCTCGTGTCGGACATCTTACAACCCCTGCGCAGCCGGCTCTTTCGGGACACGCGCCGCGCGCCGATCGACCGGCAACTCGAAGCACAGCTCACTGCCGCCGCCCACCGGCTGTTCCACCCAGATGCGTCCGCCGTGGGCGGCCACGACGCGTTGACAGAGGTGCAGCCCGAGGCCGTGCCCCTGGCCATCCTGCGCCGCACGTCCGCGCGCGAACGGGAGAAAGAGACGTGGCAGGTCGTCGGCATCGATACCCGGGCCATGGTCGCGCACCCGGACCACCTGGCGGTCCTCCTCGGCGGCGAGCCGCACGACGACCTGTCCGCCGCGCGGTGAGTGGCGCAGGGCGTTGGTAACCAGGTTTTCCACGACATGACCGAGCCGTTCACCGTCCCCCCACAGCGGTGGCGCACCGGCCGGACCATCCACCACCAGCTCGACCCCCTCCGCCTGGGCCTGGAGGGCGAGGCCCGCACAGGTCCGGCGCACGACATCCAGCAGATCCAGGGGCGCGTGGTGCAAGACGAAGCCGTGGTGGGATTCCCGAGCCAGGTCGAGGATCTCCCGTGTCATCCCCTCCAGGGTGGCGACCCCTCGCCGGATCACCTCCACCAGCTTGCGCTGATCGTCGCTCAGCGGCTCGGCCACCCCATCCGCCAGCAGGGCACACGCCTGCCGGACCGTCACCAGCGGGGTCTTGAGCTCGTGGGCGAGAAGCGCGAGGGAGTCATCCTGTACCAAACACCACCTCAGGTCGGGAGAATTGGCGGCACAAAGCTGTCCCTCTTTTCGGACAGCCCAGGTTGGACTGGAGGTGAACCCGTGCCAGGTGTTGGCTTTTCCATGCGCGTCATCCGGACCTCACCGTGCCCCGCACGGCCGCCCTCCGCCGCTCCGTCTGCACGCTCGCGATGGCCGGCTCGCACCTGTGGATCTCCGGTCCTCCTGCGGCGTGGTTACACACGGGGTGCACGGCGGGCTAGACTGCGCGCCCTTCCGTCAACCGCTGCGAGTGTCACGAGTTCCGCCCATGGCTCAGGAGAACGATCAGGTCCGCGCCCGGCGCGCCAAGGTCGACGCCCTGCGCACGGCCGCCATCGAGCCGTACGCCCAGGGGTTCTATCCCACCGATACCGCCGCGGCGATCCTCGCTCGCCACAGCGCCGCGACACCCGAATCGCTCGAGTCCGACCCCGTGCCGGTAGCCCTGGCCGGGCGCGTCATGACCCTGCGCAGCTTCGGCAAGACCGGCTTCGGCCACCTGCAAGACGCCACGGGTCGCCTGCAGATCTTCCTCAGCAAGGAGGTCCTCGGCCAGGCGTATGCCCTGGCCAAGAAGCTCGACCTGGGGGACATCGTCGGGGTGCGCGGGCCACTCTTTTTCACCAAGACCGGCGAGCTCACGGTGCGCGTCGAGGAGCTCACCCTGCTGACCAAGTCGCTGCGCCCGCTGCCGGAGAAGTGGCACGGCCTCAGCGACGTGGAGACCCGCTTCCGCCAGCGTTACCTCGACCTGATGGTCAATCCCGAGGCGCGTGACATCTTCCGCAAGCGCTCCGCCATCATCGACGGGGTGCGCCGCTTCCTCACCCGCCGCGACTTCCTCGAGGTCGAGACGCCGATGATGCAGGCCCTCGCCGGTGGCGCCGCGGCGCGGCCGTTCATCACCCACCACAACGCCCTGGACATCGACCTCTACCTGCGCATCGCCCCGGAGCTCTACCTCAAGCGCCTGGTGGTGGGCGGCTTCGAGCGGGTCTTCGAGATCAACCGCAATTTCCGCAACGAGGGGATCGACCTCGACCATAACCCCGAGTTCACCATGGTCGAGTTCTACCAGGCGTACGCCACCTACGACGACCTCATGGCGCTGGTGGAGGAGCTGATTGTGGGGTTGGCCGAGACCCATTGCGGCGGGCGGCGGCTGCGCTGGCACGACCACGACATCGACCTGACGCCGCCGTGGCGGCGGATCACCATCGCCGACGGGATCCGGCAGCACGCGGACGACGGGGAGCGCATCCTGACCGACGAGGCATTTGCCCGCGCGCGGGCCAAGGAGATGGGGCTCGACCCCACGGCCGCCGATCCCCACGGCAAGATCATCACCAAGATCTTCGAGATCGTCGCCGAGCCACACCTCGTCCAGCCCACCTTCGTGATCGATTTCCCGGTCGAGGTCTCCCCCCTGGCCAAACGCAAGGCCGACGCGCCGCACCTGGTGCAGCGCTTCGAGCTGTTCGTCGGCCGCCGGGAAATTGCCAACGCCTTCACCGAGCTCAACGACCCGGACGACCAGCGCGCCCGGTTCGAAGAGCAGCTCACGGAGCGCGCCGCGGGCGACGACGAGGCCCACCCCCTCGACGAGGACTACCTCCTCGCCCTCGAGTACGGCCTGCCGCCGACGGCTGGCTGCGGCATCGGCATCGACCGCCTGGTCATGCTCCTCACCGGCGCCACCTCGATCCGCGAGGTGGTGCTGTTTCCGCAGATGCGCCCGCGGGCGGGAGGGTGAGCATGGTTGCCTGCATGGAGCCTGGCAGTCTTCCAAGCACCGACGCCTCCGTCGTCCAGGTAGGCAGTAGGCAGAGGGCAGAAGGCAGACTTGGGTTCCGCAGACTGCCTACGACTGCCTACTGCCTACTGCCTACCGCCTACCGCCAATGACCACCGAGCTGTTCATCGCCCTGCGCTACCTGCGCTCGCGGCGCAAGAGTCGCTTCATCTCTCTGATCACCTGGATCTCGGTGGGGGGAATCGCCCTGGGGGTGGCGGCGCTGCTGACGGTGATCGCGGTGATGACCGGCTTCGAGGAGGACCTGCGTGACAAGATCCTCTCGACCAATGCCCACATCGTCGTCCTCTCCCACGACCCGGCCGGTGTCACGGACATCGAGGGGGCGCTGGCGGAGATCGACGCCACACCCGGGGTGGTCGGCGCCTCTCCCTTCATCCTCAGCCAGGTGATGCTCACCACCCCGCGCGGCGTCTCCGGGGTGGTCCTGCATGGCATCGATCCGGCGCGCATCGACCGGGTCGCCGAGCTGTCCCAGAACATGGTGGAAGGCTCGGTCGCGGCCCTGGCGGAGTCCCCCGCCGTGATCGAGGGCGATCAACTCCGTCCCGGCATCATCCTGGGGAGGGAGCTTGCCCGCACCATCGGCGCCTACCTGGGCGACGACGTCTCCATGGTGTCGCCCATGGGTGACCCGTCCCCCATGGGTGGGATCATCCCCAAGATCCGGGTCTTCCGGGTGGCGGGGATCTTCGAGACCGGGATGTACGAGTACGACAACACCCTCGCCTACGTCTCCATCGAGGCGGCCCAGGACTTCCTGCACATGGGCGCCGCCGTCACGGGCATCGCCGTCAAGACAGTCGACTTCTTCCACGCCGGGGAGATCGCCGCCGCCCTCCAGGAGCGCCTCGGGTTCCCCTACTGGACCCGCGATTGGATCGACATGAACCGCAATCTCTTCTCCGCCCTCAAGCTGGAGAAGATCACCATGTTCCTGATCCTCACCCTGATCGTGCTGGTCGCCGCCTTCAACATCGTCTCGGGGCTGATCATGACGGTGATGGAAAAGGGACGGGAGATCGCCATCCTCCGATCGATGGGGGCGACCCGCCGCTTCGTGCGCCGCATCTTCCTGTGGCAGGGGCTGATCATCGGCCTGACCGGGACGGCGGTCGGCCTCGCCATCGGGCTCATCCTGTGCACCGTGCTCCAACACTGGCACTTCATCGAGCTCCCCGGCGACGTCTACTACTTCACCACCCTGCCGGTAGAGGTCCGTTGGGGCGACTTCGGCCTCGTCACCCTGGCAGCGGTCGCCCTCTCCTTCCTCGCCACCCTCTTCCCCTCCTGGCAGGCCGCCCGCCTCGACCCGGTCGAGGCCCTGCGCTACGAGTAACGGCGCAGACCTGCGGCCGTTACCGCATGTCGCAGAGTGAGACACCTCAGAAAGGATCCACCTGCGGAAACATGCGAACGAACTTAACGGGTTACGCCACCTTGCTCGCGAGATTCGTAGGCCAGGGGCGCGACGCCTCCGAACGCCCAGAATTGCGACTCACCGCAGGTAAGATTGGGCCGGATACGCGGCAAAGTTAATCACGAGAAACCGCGTTTTAACAAAGCATTAGCGGAAAAACCTGCGGCCTGGCATCAGGCTTGCTCTGTGCTTGGCGGACACCATCCCCAAGCACCGGAGCAACACCATGTGCCCGACCATCATCGCGCGCCCCCATCTGAGCGGGTCTCTCCTCCTGGGCGCCACCCTGCTGCTCTGCATGGCGCGACCGGCGCAGGCCGTGTCCACCCTCTTCTTGGATGGCGCCATGAGCTTCAGCGCCGCCACCAATCGACTTCAGGTGGACGGGGTGCTCACGGCCGCGACGGGTGTAGCGCCCGGGCCCGTGTTGGCCGGCAGCCAGTTTCATATGGCTGCCTCTTTCGGTGGCGCCACCGCCAACGGCGGCATCACCACGGCGATCTTTGTCACCGTCCCGGGGGTACCCGACGTGGCGGTGATCGGCGGCGACGGTGCTCTGCTCCTGGATGGCGAGCTCCAGTCCCTGAGCGCCGTGGGGGTCAATGGCCTCGACGTAGGCACGCTCACCGGCCAGCTCACGGCGACGGCTGGCGCTCTCATGGCGATGTTCACGAACCCCGGCGGCCTGTTGGAGCTGCAGCTCGATCTCTCGAGGCCAGTGGGGCCCGGCATCTTCCACCGCGACTTCACAGGGCACGTCAACGGCCGGCTGGAATCGGTGGTGGGGCCCACCCCGCTGGTGGCCCCGTCCATCCCCGAGCCCGCGACCTGGGGGCTCATGACCGTGGGGTTGCTCGGCCTATGGTCCCTTCATCTGCGCCGTGGGTGCCGCACCCCGTTGATGCGGCAGGGCACCCCATGTTGACCGTCCATGGCCGGGGCAACGTCGCGATCGGCATCATGGGCCTCTTGGCGGTCCGGAATCGCAAGCGGGTGTGACCGCCGGAGACCCGTAGGATCAGGCGCCGCCTCCACGGAGGCGGCGCCTTTTTCTTGGCGCTTGCTACCCGTGGTCGCGGCGCCTGTCGTAGGCTGCGCCTACATACTGGGGACACCGCCATGAAATTCTTCATCGATACGGCCGACGTCGCCGAGATCCGCGAGGCCCAGGCCATGGGTGTGCTGGACGGCGTGACCACCAACCCCTCCCTCGTGGCCAAGGCCGGCCGCCCCTTCCGGGAGGTGCTGGAGGAGATCTGCGCCCTGGTCGACGGGCCGATCTCCGCGGAGGTAATCGCCAGCGACGCCGCGGGGATGGTCCGCGAGGCGCACCGCCTCACGCCCATCCACCCGAATATCTGCATCAAGCTGCCCCTCACCGTGGAGGGGATCAAGGCGTGCAAGACCCTGACCTCCGAGGGAGTAAAGACCAACGTCACCCTGTGTTTCTCCGCCAACCAGGCCCTGCTCGCCGCCAAGGCCGGGGCGACCTTCGTGTCACCCTTCGTCGGCCGCCTGGACGACATCGGCCAGGACGGCATGGCCCTGATCCAGGACATCGTCACCATCTACCGCCACTACGGATTTGCGACCCAGGTGCTGGTCGCCAGCATCCGCCACCCGGAGCACGTCCACACCGCCGCCCTCCTCGGCGCCGACGTGGCGACCATTCCGTTCAACGTCATCCAGCGCCTCGCCTCCCACCCCCTGACCGACAAGGGGGTCGCCGCCTTTCTCCGGGACTGGGAGAAGACCGGGGAGACCATTTAGCTGTCAGCGTTCAGCGGTCAGCTATCAGCTCGCTGACTGCTGAAGGCCGATCGCTGAAAGCCATCCATGCCCCTCCAACAGATCCACCCGATCGTCGTCCACTTCCCCATCGTCCTGCTCCTGGTGGGCATCCTGATGGACGGGATCTTTCTCCTCCTGCGCCGTCGCGAGTGGGCCGACGTCACCTTCCTCCTGGTGGCCCTCGGGGTGTTGGCGGCATTCGCCGCCGGGTTCACCGGCGAGGTCGCGGAGCACGCCATCGAGCCCCTCCCCGAGGCCACCAAGGCGGCCCTTCAGCAGCACCACGAGTTCGCCGGCCTGGTGAACTTCTTCGGCACCGGCATGCTCGCCCTGCGCATGATGGTCCGCCTCCGGCCGGCGAAGCGTGTGTTTGTCGGCGCCTACCTGGCGGTCGGACTGTGCACCTGCGCCCTGCTGGTGGTCACGGCACGGCGCGGCGGGGTGTTGGTCTACGACCACGGCGCAGGGATCAGCAACACCGTTCTCCAGCCCCCGGCCAGCGACTCGATCTAGCCATGCCGTTCGTCGACGTCCACACCCACCTCACCCACGAGCGGTTCGCCACCGACCTGCCCCAGGTGGTGGAGCGAGCGCGCGCGGCCGGCGTGACGCGCATCGTGACCAACGGCACCGACGGACCGGACAACCGCCGCGTTCTGGAGCTGGCCGCCACCCACCGCGAGGTTCTCCCGGCCCTCGGCATCTATCCGGTGGACGCGATCGCCAACGAGATCCTCGCCGGCGGCCACGAGCTGCCTTGGGATCAACGGCCGGTGGACGTGGATAGCGAGCTCGCCTTCATCGACGCCCACGCAGGTGTTGCGGCCGCGATCGGCGAGTGTGGACTGGACGCCCACTGGGTGGCCGACTACATGGAGCGCCAGCGCGAGGTGTTCGGCGCCCTGATCGACATCGCCCGGGCACACGACCTCCCCCTCGTCGTCCACTCGCGCGGCGCGGAGGCGGAGACCCTCGCCTTCCTGCGCGAGCGTGGCGCCACCCGGGTCGATTTCCACTGCTTCGGCGGCAAGTTCAACCTCGCCCGCGAGGTGTGTGGCGCCGGCTACTACTGCTCGATCCCGGCGAATGTCGGCAAGAATCAGCTCTTCCAGAAGATGGCCCGCGAGCTGCCCCTCGACCGTCTTCTCACCGAAACCGATGCCCCCTACCTCGCCCCGGAGCGCGGAGCCCGGAACGAGCCGGCCAACGTACCCGCCACCGTCACCGCCATCGCCGGGCTCCGCGGCATGGCCGCCGCCGCCGTGGAGCACGCCATCGAGGAGAACTTCCGCCGCCTCTTTCAGATGGACTGAGGCGTCCTCCATCTAACAGGCTGTTGAAAAACTATTTTCGGGGGCCATTTTCATCGTTTCCAGGGGTGGCTTGACCCTTGCCGCATATGAGTTCGTCGATCCTGGAGCATCTGAGGAGGCCGTCACTTTTCTTCACGTGCGCCGCTGGCCGTTTTTCAACAGCCTGCTAAGGAAGGCAGGAAAACAAGGAAGGCAGGAAGGCATGGGTTACGCAGGGTGACAAACAACGCACCCTTCCTGCCTTCCTGAACTTCCTGCCTTCCTTAGATGAAAAATCGAAGGCGAGATGCCACGGTCAGCGTGAGCCGTCCCGGAAGGCGTCCGTGGCGCGGATCAGGGCGTCGGTGATGGCCGGCTCGGTGGCGGAGTGGCCGGCGTCGGGGAGGAGCCGAAGCTCCGCCTCCGGCCACGCCCGGTGTAGGGCCCACGCCTGGGTGACGGGGCACGGCATGTCGTAGCGCCCCTGGACGATCAGGGCTGGGATGGCACGAATGCGCGCGACGTCGCGGAGGATCTGGTCCGGCGCCAGGAAGGCGTCGTGGAGGAAGTAGTGGCACTCGATCCGCGCCAGCGCGAGGGCGAAGCGCTCTTCCGCAAAGGTGGCGACCAGCCCCTCGCTGGGAAAGAGCTTGGACGTCGCCCCCTCCCACACAGACCACGCCCGCGCCGCCGCCAGGCGCTCCACCGGATCGTCGGCGGTGAGACGCCGGTAGTAGGCCGACACGAGATCCCCGCGCTCCGCCTCCGGGATCGGTGCCAGATACGCCTCCCAGGCGTCCGGGTAGATGGCGCTCGCCCCCTCCTGGTAGAACCATTGGATGTCGGGCGGCCGGCACAGGAAGATGCCGCGCAGCACGAGGCCGGTCACCCGCCGGGGATGGGCCTGGGCGTAGACCAGGGCGAGGGTCGACCCCCAGGAGCCGCCGAACACCAACCATCGCTCGACACCGAGGTGGCTGCGCAGGGCCTCGATGTCCGCCACCAGGTGGGCCGTGGTGTTGTCGCGTAGCTCCCCGTGGGGGGTGGAACGACCGGAGCCACGCTGGTCGTAGAGGATGATGCGGTAGGCCGCCGGATCGAACAGGCGGCGATGCCACGCCTCGCACCCGGCACCTGGGCCGCCGTGGACGAAGAGCACCGGCAGCCCGGCCCGGTTCCCGCACTCCTCGTAATAGAGCCGATGGATCGCGTCCACCGGGAGGGTCCCGGTGGCGTACGGCTCGATCGGCGGGTAGACGTCGCGCCGTTCGAGTAGCCCCATGGCGCTCCCTGGCGGTCGGCGACCGGAGGCTACTCGGCCGCCCCTTCTGCCGCCGCGGCCGGGGCGGGAATCCGCGCGATGGCACGCAGCTTGCGCTTGGCGACGCGGATCCCACGCCGGGCGTGGCGCGCCTTGCGCTTGTCGCTCGCCTCGTGGGCGGCGTCCAGACGGGTGCGGGCCGTGGCGAGCCGCTCCTTCACGGCCGGCTTGTCATCAAGGGTCAGGGTGGCTTTGGTCACGGGTCTCTCCTCGTTCACGGATGGTGTGGGAAGTGGGTTACCCCTTGGTGGGGCGGATCTCGCTGTCGACGCCGAGGCGATCACAGAACTCGGCCAGCTCGCGGCGCAACCCCGAGAGGGGCTGACCGGCGGGGACCTCGACCTGCATACGTAGGGAGAACATCGGCGCGCCGGTGACCGGGGCCGGGTAGGTGGTAGTAGCCAGGTCGCCGATGTTGATCTGGCGCTGGGCGAGGAAGTGGCTGATCTCGTGAACCACGCCGGGGTGGTCGAGACACACGGCATGGACCTCGTACGGTACCCGGTCGGCCACCGCCCGCGCCGAGCGCGCACTGGTCGGCTTGGCGGTCACCAGGAGGCCCAGCTCCTCACCCACGGCGCGCGCCGCGTCGCCGACCCGCTGCACCGCCTCGCCCTCGCCGGAGAGGAGGAGGATGACGGCGAACTCGGTGCCGAGCACGCTCATCCGCGAGTCCTCGACATTGCAGCCGTGCTCCGCGATCACCCCGGTCAGGCGCGAGACCA
>Ga0210124_1000481_pt1 | contig 20099 bp, 15 predicted proteins | sample Muzzi_PWC_D2_FD_185554 | JGI IMG/M metagenome (GOLD analysis project Ga0210124, IMG submission 185554) | Wetland microbial communities from San Francisco Bay, California, USA, that impact long-term carbon sequestration - Muzzi_PWC_D2 (SPAdes) | ecosystem: Environmental > Aquatic > Marine >... | reverse complement strand
GAGCGTCCTTTCATCTTGTCCTTGTGGGAGATGCCCAGGAGCAGCTCGAGGTTGTCCTGCACGGGCTGCATCCACGGCTTGAGCTTCTCCTCGATCTCGCCCGGCAGGTAGCCGATGTCGCGGCCCAACGGGAACACCGGGCGTGACACCAGGAGTCGCTGATACGGTTTTTCCTCCGCCACCTTCTCCAGCCCCGCGGCGAGAGCGAGCAAGGTCTTGCCGGTACCGGCCTGGCCGACCAGGGTGACGAGGAGCACGCTGTCATCCAGCAGCAGCTCGAAGGCGAAGCGCTGCTCCTTGTTACGCGGCCGTATGCCCCACACTTCTTTGGCACGATCGGCCACCAGCCGCATCTTCCCCTCGTCCGGATAGAGCCGGACCAGGGCCGACCCTTGACCGCCGACTTCGAGCACGGTGGCGAATGAGTTCGCCGGATAGGCCCCGTTACCGGAGGCGGGCAGGGGCGCCTCGCCTTGCTGGAAAAGGTCGGCGAGCTGTTCCGTGGTTGCCGTGAGGTTGAATTGGCCGCTGTAGAGCTCCGAGATCTCGGTGCGCTCCACATCGTAGTCCGCCACCGTCAGGCCCAACGCCGAGGCGCGGATGCGCAGGTTGATGTCCTTGGTGACGAACACCAGGGGCGTCCGCGCGTCCTTCTCGTGCACCTCGAGGGCGGCGGCCAGGATGCGGTTGTCGGCACTCTGGCTGGTGAGGGCGTACTCCTCCGGCAACTCTTCGCGGGCGAAGACCACCGTCAGCGTGCCGCCGGCCGTGCCGTTGATGGGCACCCCCTTCACCAGGCTGCCGCCCTCACGCAGCCGATCGAGGTTGCGCGAGACGTGGCGGGCGTTACGGCCCAGCTCGGAGAGATCCTTCTTGAAGCCGTCGATCTCCTCCAAGACGTAGATGGGGATAACGACGTTGTTGTCCTCGAAGGCGGTGATCGCGTCGGCGTCGTGGAGCAGGACGTTGGTGTCGAGGACGAAGTTCTTGCGCATGCGCTGTCTTCTCCGGTGGGGTGGGGTCGCGGGTGAGACCGGCCAGCGAGGTGGCGGAGGATCGCACATTCCTGCGCCCATCAGGAGGGCGAACGAGGCGGCCGCTCACCGTGGCCCACGCAGGGAACGAAGCAGCAGCACGAGGAACAGCGGGCCGCCGAGCAGGGCGGTAAGTACCCCCACCGGCAGCTCGCCGCCGGCGCTGCCGGCGGCGAGGAGGCGCACCGCCCCATCGCATAGGACGAGGAAGCCACCGCCGGCGAGCAGCGAGCCGATGAGCAGGCGCGGGTGGCCCGCCCCGAGAAGCCGGCGCACGCCGTTGGGTACCAGCAGGCCGACGAAGCCGATGGGACCGGTCGTCGCGACCAGAGCCGCGGTTACCAGGGAGGCGGCGAGGAGGATCCCCACGGTGGCCCGTTCCACCCGCACCCCGCGGCTGGCGGCGAGGTCGTGGCCGAGGGCGAGCTGGTCGAGGGCCGGGGTGTGGTATAGCAGCGCCATGATACCCACCGCAGCCAGGGGCGTCAGGGGGAGCCACTCCCACCCCACCACGTCGAGGCCGCCCATCAGCCAGCGGTCGAGGTAGAGGAGCTGCAGCGGCGCGGCGGTGAGGGCACGCAACAGCAGAATTAGCGCCGTGGCGAGGAAGTTGAAGGTGACGCCGGCCAGCAACAGCCCCTCGGTGCGCAGGCCACCGGTGCGGATCGCGATGGCGGCGAGTAGGCCACCCTCGGCAAGGGCCGCGGCCAGGGCGGCGGCGCCGACGCCGAGGCTGCTCGCCCCGCCTGCCGCGAGCAGGCCGGGGCAGAGCAGCGCGCCTGCGGCTCCGAGGGAGGCCGCGGCCGCCACTCCGCTGGTGTAGGGGGTGGCCAGGGGGTTGCGGAACAGTCCCTGAAAGGCGGCCCCGGCCACCCCCAGGCCGGCGCCTGTGACCCAGCCGAGGCACACCCGGGGGAGGCGCAGGGCGAGGATCTGGCCAGCGATCGGATCGCCGGCCGGTTGGCCGGTGAGCTGGGCCCAGGCGCTCTGCAGGGCCACCATCGGATCGAGCGGCGTCGGCCCGAGGAGGGGCGCGACAGCCACGGCGACGAGGGAGAACAACAGCAGCCAGACCATGGGTATCCGCCCCCCGGTCACGGCGCCGCCAGTACCGTTGGCCGTGGCGCCATCGGGTGGTTGCCCACCACGAGTCCGGCGCCGTACGCCTCGGTGAGGAGGTCGGCTTGCAAGACCTCGCCCGGGCTGCCCTCCGCCACCACTCGACCGGCGGTGAGGAGCACGATCCGGTCGGCGAACAGGCCGGCGAGGTTGAGGTCGTGGGTCACGACCAGCACGGCGAGGCGTTCGCCGGCGAGCCGGCGCAGGTGCAGGAAGAGGGCGCGACCGTGAGGCGGGTCGAGGTCGCCGGTCGGTTCATCGAGGAGCAGACAGCGCGGCTCCTGGGCGAGGGCCGAGGCGATCAGGCAGCGGCGCGCCTCGCCGCCGGAGAGGGTGGGGAAGAGGTGGTCGGCGAGGTGGGCCACCTCCATCTGGCGCAGGGCGCCCTCCACGATCTGTCCGCCCTGAGGATCGTGTGCCGTGAGACCCGCCCGGTACGGGTGGCGCCCCCACGCCACCATCTCGCGCACGGTGACGGAGAAGGCCGGGGCCACGTGCTGGGGAAGGTAGGCCAGCATCCGGGCGCGTTCCATGGGACGCCAGCCGCCGATCGGCCGCTCGGCCAGGGTGACGGTGCCCTGATCCGAGGTCAGCACCCCGGCGGCGCAGCGCAGCAGGGTCGACTTTCCTGAGCCGTTGGGGCCGACCAGGGCCAACACCTCGCCGGCTCGCAGCGTCAGGTCGACCCCGTGCACGACCGGCACGGTGGCAAAGGTGTGGGTCAGGGCGCGGATCTCGATCACGACCGGGGTCTCCGTCGCGCCGGTCCGGGCGGCCACGGGGCGAGGCGGCTGCGGTCGGACGAGCCGCGGATGGAGTTCGCCGCCCGCGCATGCAGACGAAATTTCCTCCCGCGCGGTTTGGATAAAAAGGTTTTTGCCGATACGGGGGACGATAGGTTGACCCGTCCCGGGGAGGAGCGGTCGAGCGTTGTCTCCACAAGGGCGCGACCTCCGTCATGGCGCGCAGGATCAGGACGAGGAGAGAGCGGATTGGAACGAAATTGGATCCTCGGCGTGGTGCTGAGCGTCGCCGGTCTCATCACCCTGGTGCTCGTCGACGAGCCAGGCGAGCGCGTGGCGGCGTTCATCACGGTGGCGGCTGGCTGGGGAGTGATCCTGTGGCGCATGGAGGCCGTCTCCCGCAGCAAGATGCGCGCGTTGGAGGAGGCGCAGGCGGGGTTGGTCGACTTGAGTCGCGAGTTCCACAAGGTCCTAGACGAGTTCACGGACACCTTCGCCGACCAGTTCACCAAGGGCAGGCGCGAGCTGCGCCAGTTGCGCTCGCTGCTGCGCGATGCGGTGGAGCGCCTGTCCCACGCCTTCAGCTTTCTCGCGGAGCAGATCGAGGCGCAGCAGGAGCTGCTCGAGGAGGTGGCCGGCCATAGCGGCTCGCTCATGCGCCACGGCTCTGTTCTGGCTAACGTAGACGCAGGCGCGTGGCACGGGCATGACGACGTCGCCTCCGCGGGGGTTGCCCACCAGACCCAGGCCCTCGTCGAGGAGGTGGTGACCATGAGCGACCGGCTGGCGGTGGGGGTCGCCCAGTTGTGGCGCGTCAAGGGGGAAGTCGACACGACCCTTGGCGAGGCGATCATGGCCCTGCAATTTGAGGACATCACCGCGCAACTCGCCGACCACGTGGTCGACCGCGTGGCGTATCTCGAAACCTTGCTGTGCGGCATCATGAAGATCGAGGAGGACATGGCGGCGGAACGGCTCGACGCCGATGGGGCGCGGAGTGTCTACCAGTGCCGCGTGCGCAAGATGCGGGAGGCATTGCAGGCCGCATCGGCCCTGGTGGAGCAGGCCGAGCATGTCGCCGTCCATCAGGAGACGTTGACCGCCGGTGAGGTGGAGTTGTTCTGAGGCGCGGTGCCGTGGTGGGAGACGTGGCCGGGTGGCCGACGGTCCGTCCGACCGCAGAGGGTGTGGACCGCAGGCTCATCGCTCGGGCTTCCACGCCGCGATCTCAGGATGGAGCAGCCGGGCGAGGCGCGCCGCGGTCTCGGCCATGTGCAGCCCAGGGATCAGCAACCGCGGCTCGGTGACCACGAAGACTCGGCCGCCCTCCACCGCCGGCAGCCCGGGCAAGGATCGCCAGTCGGCCAGCAGGCGCCGGCGCTGCCCCGGGTCCGGCCCTGCCTGCGGGTCGCTCGCCGCCCACTGGCCGGTGGCCGGCTGAAGCTCGACGATGGCCTCCGGCGCCGCCGCGAAGACGGCCTCCTGGCTCGGGGTGAAATAGCGCTGATGTCCACCGGCGAAGCAATTTCGACCGCCGGCGAGGGTGAGGAGCTCGGAGAGAAAGGTCTCGCCATTGGTGGTCATCAGGCCGCGCAAGGTGCCCGGAGCACGGGCGACCACCAGCAGGGTCGGGACGGGGCGGAGGCCGGCCACCCGGGCCTGGACTGCGGCCAGGTCGGCCTCCAGCTCCGCCACCCGCGCCGCGGCCTCCGATCGCCGATCGAGGAGGTCGCCGAGGGTGGTCAAGGCGCGCTCCACGCCGGCCACGCTCTCGATGGTCAACGAGCGGCACGGGATGGCGCGTGTGGCGCAGAAGCGACGCAGCCGCTCGGCCTCGCCGATGGTCAAGACGAGGTCCGGAGTCAGGGCGAGGATGCGCTCGTAGTTGGGGTTGGTGAACCCGCCGATGCGCGACAACCTCAGGGCGGCGGCCGGTCCGGAGCAATAGTCGCTGACGCCTACCACCCGCGCCCCGGCGCCGAGGGCGAAGACCATCTCGGTGACCGACGGCGCAAGACAGACGATGCGCTGCGGGGGCTGTGCCCAGGCGTCGGCAGAACAAACCAGGAACCACCAAGGCACCAAGGTCGCCAAGAAAACACCAAGGACGCGGCAATCCGGTGCGACGCCGGGTGAACCCCACTTGGTGAAACCCTTGGTGTTCGTGGTGCCTTGGTGGTTCATCGGGTCGGGCTTATACGAATGGTTATTCCACGAACACGAACGACGACGGCGGGAGCTGGCTCGCGTCGCGAATCGGGCCGGCCACCGGCTGGTCGGTGGCGGTGTCGAAGAGGAGGACGCCGGGGTTCGCGGGCGTGCGGACGGCGATGGCCAGCAGGGTACCGTCCGGGCTGATCCGCAGGTCGGGCAGGAAGGCGTCGTTGGCGAAGACATCGCCCAGCACCGCCCCGGTGGTCGGGTTGAAGGCGACCACCCGGCTGCTGGAGGTACCGCTGGCAAAGTCGAAGGCGGAGACCACGACATAGCCCTTGCTGGGACCGGCGATGGCCAGCTCGCCGAGGTCACCGCCCAGGTCCGCGCCGCTCACCACCGTGGTGGAGCCGGTGGGATCGGCCGGATCGATGCGCTCGACGCCGCCGTCGTCCACGCCGAAGTCGCCCGTGGTGGCGACGTACAGGTAGCGGCCGTCGCCCTCCACCCGGGAGGAGGGATTCATTCCCTGCAGCTCGAAGGAGGCGGTCACCTGGTCGGTCGCCGTGTCGATCACCGCCGCCGCGCCGGGGCCGGTCGGGAGGAAGAAGGCGTCCTGGTCGAGGAGCTGGAGGGTGACGAACAGGGTGGACCCCACCAACGCCATCTGGTCCATCTCCGGCAGGCCGTCGGCATCGGCCAGCGATGAGAGGTCGATGGTGCCCAGCTCCGTGCCGTCCCGGGGATCGACGATCCACAGAGACGCCTCCTGGTTGCGGGTGACGTAGGCGCGGTCGGGCGCTAGCACCGCGATGTCGTGGGGGTTGGACCCGTTGCCGGTGGAGAACTGGGCGGTGGTGGCCAGGCCGGCCGCCGGGTCGATGACCTGGATGTTGTCGGCGTTGTACCGGTTGATCGCGTAGACCCGCCCGCCGTGCTCCCGCAGGAACACGTCGGTGGAGACCGGGTCCGGTCCGACGGTGACCGCCGGGGTCGCGGCGAAGACTCGCCCCTCCGGGCTGGTGAAATCGGCCGCGGCCACCACCAGGGTGTAGCCGGGCAGGACGTCCGCGGCGTTGAGGATGCCGTCGCCATCCACGTCGTTGCTGGTGGCGCTACTCCCGCCGCAGGCGGCGACGACCGAGAGGAGCAGGGCGGCGGACAGGTGAGTGAGGGTGCGGTCGATCATCGGATCGTCTCCAGACGGGGGTTGGTCAGAAGGTCCAGGCCACGCCGGCGCGCAGGGTGCGGCCGGGCAGGGGGAAGCCGGCCACGTCGGCGGTGGCGTCGTTGGTGAGGTTGGCGACCTCGCAGGTCACGGTGAGATCGCGGGCGGCGCTCGGCCGCAGGCGCACGCCGAGGTCGTGGAGGGTGCGGGGGTCGACCTCCACCAGGCCGGCGCGGTCGAGGTGGTTGCCCGACACGTGGTTGAGCTCGTAGTACGGGGCGACCCGCTCTCCCTCCCATGCGAGGCGGGCGAAGAGCTCGTCGCGGGGACGACCCGGCAGGTCGTGGCCGCGGGCGAAGGCGTCGTCCGAGCGGTCTTCGCTGGACAGGTGGGTCCAGTTCGCGGCCAGGTGGAGGGGGCCGTGGCGGAGGTCGGCGGTGACCTCGTGGCCGCGGATGGTCGCGGCGGCGATGTTGCGGGCCACCGCCACCTGCTGGCCGGTCTGGACGAGCTGGATCAGGTCGTCGAGGTGCAAGTCGAAGTAGGTGTAGGAGAGCTGTGCGGCGACCGGGCCCACGTCCCCACGCCACTCGGCGCCGGCCTCCCAGGTGGTGCCGCGCTCGGCGTCCAGGTCCGGGTTGCCGACCACGCCGCCGCGATCGCCGAACAGCTCGCCGAAGGTCGGCTCACGAACGTGGCGGCCCGCGCTGGTCCGCAGGCTGACCCCGCCATCCAGGTCGAGACGGGCGCCGACCTTGCCGGTGAAGTGGCCGGCATCGTCGCGTGCGCCGATCTCCCGCGGGGTGCCGGCGAAGGTGACGACCCCGGCGAAGTCGTAGCGGTAGTGCTCGTAGCGCAGGAGGGGTGCGATCTCCAGGCGCTCGTCCCACAGCACGATGCGATCTTCCACCGCGGCGGTGAGGTAGGTGCGCTCCTGGGGAGTCGAGTCGGACGGCGTGACGAGCCGGTTGGTGGCGGTGTAACGCTCCCGCTCACCCTGCAGGAGGAGTGTGGCGCGGTGGTGGTCGCCGAGCTGGCGGCGGCCACGCAGGGTGAGGCCGTAGGCCGTGCTCTGGTCCCGGTTGTCCTGGCGCCCGAGGCCGATCTCGCCCTCTTTGTCCTCGAAGTCGGAGGCCTCTACCTGGCCGAAGAGGCGGACCTCGGCCTCCTCCACCGGGCCGAGGCGCGGGGCGGACAGGGTGACGGAGGCGAGCTCCCGGAGCTGCGTCAGCCGCGCCTCCTCCGATTGCAGGGCGCCGATGCCCGGGACCCCCGCCCGGCGGGCGAAGGTGAGGGTGGCGATCTGCCACCGCCCCGCACCGAGGTCGCCGGCCAGCTTGAGTAACAGGTTGCCTTGGTCCTGGCGGTTGTTGCGCCGGCGGACCCGCTCGTCGTCGTCCGGATTGAGGGGGGTGCCGTTGTCGTCGTCGAACGCGAAGTCGCCCTCGGTATGCAGGGCCTGGACGTGGGCGAGGAGGTCGACCCGGCCGATTCGCTGGCTGCGGGTGGCGGCAGCCTCCACGGTCCCAAAGCTCCCGGCGGTGGCGGACAGGGTGGTGCGGGGCTCCTCCGGCGCGAGGGTCACCAGGTTGACCACGCCGCCGATCCCCTGGCCGCCGAGGCCCACCGGCGAGGCGCCCCGGTAGACCTCGATGCGCGACAGGGCTGCCAGGGGGAGGGTGGAGAGGTCGACGGTACCGCTGTCCGCGCGATTGAGGGGCACGCCGTCGAGGAAGATCGCGACCTGGTTGGCGCCGCTGCCCCGCAGGGAGACCGTGGCGAAGCTGCCCACCCCGCCGAAGCGGCGCACGTTCGTGCCGACGGTGTCGTCGAGTAGATCGGTGACCGTGCGTTGCCGGTCACGCTCCTCCTGTGGCAGGAGGACGGTGGCCGCGGCGGTCACGTCTTCCCGCGCCACCGGCTCGGCCTCGGGGGGCGCGGTGACCACGATCTGCGGCAGGTCGACGGCCGCGGCCGGTGTCACCACCCGCGCCAGAGCGAACAGCAAAAGGCCCACGGCCAACGCCTGCCTCCCAACAAAAAGCCCGGCCGGGAGAGCGGTCGGGCAGGCAGGCGGATGGGGAGAGACCCAGGCAACCGGCTCGGCCCGCTCACTCCGCGAAACGGGGATCGATATGTCGCCGGGGCCGGTCTTCTGACTCATGGCGTGGTGGTCAGACCACCCGGGCCGGCGCGCCTTCTCAAGCCCGGAGGCTCAATGGCATCTCGCGCCGACCCCGCCAATCACAGCGGCGGGTCCGTGGGGGAGTCTCACCCCCTTCCCGAAACCCTGACGAAGGACCGTCACCCTAGGCGCCGCCTTTGCGGGCGTCAAGGTGGGCTGTCGGTGAAGATGGTGCCGTCCGTGTCTGCGCCGCTGAGGTCGGTGTGGGTGAGGTCGGCGTCACGCAGGTCGGCGCCGGCGAGGCGGGCCCGGTGGAGGCGGGTGGCAGTGATGTTGGCACCGCGCAGGTTGGCTCGCTCCAGATTGGCACCGGTGAGGTCGGCTCCGCGAAGGTTCGCCCCGGCGAGGTTGGCCCCGGCGAGGCTGGTGCCGGTAAGGTTGGTCATGCGCAGGTCGACCCCGCGCAGGTTGGCGCCGGTGAGATCGGCGGCGCGCAGGGTGGTACGCGAAAGATCGGCGCCGGCGAGGTTGGCCCCGACCAGGGTCACGCCGCTGAGGTTGACCATGCTGAGCATGGCTCCGGTCAGGGAGGCGCCGAGGAGGTCGGCATCGGTGAGGTCGGCGTCCATGAACTGGGCGCGGTCGAGGCGCGCGCCGCTCAGATTGGCCTCCGCGAGCTGGGACCAGCCGAAGTCGACTCCGGTCAGGTCGGCCTCGTGAAGATCGGCGCCGCGCAGGTCGGCACGGAAGAAATCGGCCCCGGTCAGGACGGCCCCTGACAGGTTTACCCCGGCGAGCTTCGCGGCGCGGAAATTGGTGCGAGGAAAGATAAGCCCGGAGAGGTCGACGCCGGAGAGATCGATGCCGGCGAAGTGGGGCCGCCGCGCGTCGAGGCCCAGCCGTGCGATCAGCTCTTCGCGGGTGAATTCGGCCATGACGTGGTGGGCCGCTCGGGCCGGTGGCGTGTCGAAAGTCGGGGCGTCACCGCGCGCGTCCCGGTCCTGGGGCATTGTTGGGCTTGCATCGTCCCCAATACAAGGACGCGCGGTGGTCCGCGGCGGGGCTTGACGGCGGGTCGGGGCACGCTGGCGTGCAACGGCGCCCACCGAGGCACTCCGTGGAGGCCTGCTGGCGGAGCGGCCTTGGCCGCGTCCCGGCGCTGGCGGGCAGGCGTGCCGGCCTACCTACCCGCCAGGAGGTGGTGTCTGAACGGGCTTTTCGTCGTGGATCCAACGCCGACTGGTGGTTCTGGATTTTCATCCACACCCATCACCGATGGCGCCGGATTCTGCGGGAAAAAGAACCTTCTCTGGATGTCGAATTACGGCGGTACTTAACCAACGTTGGCACCCATAACGAGGCACTGTGGTCTCACGCTAATGAGCGAATCAACCGCGTCGATAAGTGGCTTGTTGATCGCAGTGATTCGGAATAACTAATCGATATCTATAAAGACTAATTTTTCAGCGGTGCATATCTCTGGGTCTGGAGCAGGGGCGGGTAGGGCCGCTCGTTACAACAAGGAGACCGACATGAAGACCGGCCACGACACGTTGCGAGAGATCCTTGTGGGATATTTTGCATTCGCCTGTGCCCTGGCGTCTGCAACCCCGATGCTGCTCGTCACCTACCTCTCTTGTGTCAGGTAGGCGCGTCGAGGCCGAGCCGTAGGTGCGGCTCGGCCTCGGGCAGCGGGGGACGGCGGCTCGGGTAGCACTGGCCCGAACTGCGTAGACGGGTGATCGATCCGGCTCGAGAAGAGGCGCTATCGATCCCCGAACGGTGCAGGAACGGCGGCAGCCCTCCGGGTGGAGGTGCGCCGCGGCGAGATCACGACCCGCTATGGCCGCGATCTCTCTCTCCCCCGTGACCGAGGCGAGGGAGCGCTGAACCGTTCTACGCGGCTGCGGCTGTCTTCTCCGCGTACTTGTCGTGCAGGGCTTCCATCGCCTTGGTGGTCTCCGGGTTGTACTGGAAGCGCTCAGCCATCAGATTGGCGAGCACGGTCGGAAGCTCCTCCGGCGTGGCGTTGGTAAGCTCGTCCTCCCACCACTCGAGGAGGTCGACATTCTCCGGCGAACCCTCGTAGATCATCATGGTAAAACCCTTTCTTTCCTAGGATTTATGACATTAACCACGCTGCCCAGGGCAGCTCGGTACGATACCAATTTATCACGGCTGAGCAACTATTTATCGGTGCGCCGCGCGTGTGCGCCGGTACCCTCTGGGGAGGAGACACAGATCGTGGCTTGGGTTGCGCCGAGAGGTTGGCCGAGGCGGGCACTTGCGCGCGCGGACGGCACTATTCCTCGCGCAGGGCCTCGACCGGATCGAGGGTGGCGGCGCGGCGCGCCGGCCACACGCCGGCGACCAGCCCGGTGGCAAGGCTTACCACCAGGGCGAGGAGGGCCAGACCCGGTGGCGTCTCGACCGGTAGACCCGGCACCGTCGTACGCAACAGGGCGGCGACCCCGAGGCCGCCTGCGAGCCCCACGGCGCCGCCGACAGTCGACAGGGCCCCCGCCTCGACCAGGAAGAGGAGCTGTACCTGGCCGCGGGTGGCCCCCAGGGCTCGCACCAGACCGATCTCGCCGGTGCGCTCGCCCACGGCGATCCACATCATGGTGAGGATGCCGATCGCCCCGACCAGCAGGGAGATCGCGGCGATCGCCCCGACCGACAGGGTGATCACGTCCATCACGTTGCCGAACACCTCCAACATGGCGGTCTGGGTGGTGATGGTGAAGTCTTCGTTACCGCCGTGGCGTTCCGTGAGCAGCCGCTGCACCGCCGCCTCGACCTGGTCGGTGAGGCCGGCGTGGGCGAACAGGACGTCGATCTCCAGCAGCTCATCCAGGTTGAAGATGCGCATGGCGGTCGCCACGGGGATGTAGGCGGCATCGTCGATGTCGAAGCCGAGCATGCGGCCCTTGGGGGCCATCACGCCGATCACCCGGAAGCGGGTGTCGGCGATGCGGACGAACCGGCCGAGGGCGGGTTCTTCGCCGAACAGCTCCCGTTTCAGGGTGGGGCCCAGGAGTGCCACCGGGGTGCCCCGCCGCGGGTCACCGGGTGGCCAGAACCGGCCACGCCGCACCGCGATCTTCCACACCGCGGGCACCTCCCGGTTGACACCGTAGACGTAGACGCTGCGTCCCCGCTCGCCCGCCTCGACCCGCGCCGTGCCCATGGCCAGGGGCACCACCCGCTCCACGCCGGGGAGGCGCAGGAGGGCCTCGGCATCGTCGAGGGTGAGCTTGTGGGTGGTACCGCCCAGGACCCCGGGGATGCCCACGGTCTTGGTCTTGCCCGGATTGACCGCCAGGATGTTGGTCCCGAACTGGGTGAACTGGGCGAGGATGTAACGGCGCGTCCCCTCACCTATGGAGGTGAGGAGCAGCACCGCGGCGATGCCGATGGCGATGCCCACCATCGACAGGGCGGAGCGCAGCCGGTGGGCCGTCACCGCCGAAAGGGCGAGGGAGAAGAGGTCGCGGAATTTCATGGCAGTCAGCGTTCAGCGATCAGCTTGCAAGGCGAGCTTCGCTCAGGATCCTTTTATAGGCTGATAGCTGATAGCTGATAGCTGATAGCTGATAGCTGATAGCTGATAGCTGATAGCTGATAGCTGATAGCTGATAGCTGATAGCTGATAGCTGATAGCTGATAGCTAGCCCTTCGCCCGCGCGAGGGCGGTCACCGGGTCCAGATGCGTCGCACGGCGCGCCGGGAGGAAGCCGAACAAGAGCCCCACGCCCACCGACACCCCGAGGGCGGCGGCCACCGCCCATATCGGTGACCGGGCCGGCAGGGCCGGGTAGACGCGCACCAGGACGGCGACCGCGGCCCACCCGGTCGCGAGACCGAGGAGGCCGCCCGAGGTAGCGAGGACTGCCGCCTCCGCGAGGAAGCAGGCGAGGATCTGGCCCGGCTTCGCCCCCACCGCCTTGAGCAGGCCGATCTCCCCGGTGCGCTCCGCCACGGAGACCAGCATCACGTTCATGATCCCCACCCCGGCCACCAGGAGCGATATGGAGGCGATCCCCGCCAGCCCGAGGGTCAGGGCGCGCAGGATCTCGGAGAAGGTGGAGATCACGGACTCCTGGGTGATGATGGTGACGTCCTCCTCGCGGTGGCGGTCGGCGAGCAGGGCGATGGCATCCCGCTTGAGGCGATCGATGTCGGCGTGGGTGCGGGCCTTGAGCAGGATGCGGTAGAGGGAGGTGCGGTTGAACATCTGCATGCCGGTGGCCACGGGCACGATCACGATGTCGTCCATGTCCATCCCGAGATGCACGCCGCGCGGCCCGAGGACGCCGATCACCCGCATCCGCCAACGGCCGATGCGCAGGATCTCTCCGAGGGGGCTGGTGCCGGGAAACAGCTCACGTGCCGTGGTGCGACCGAGGACCACGACGGGCTCTCCCCGGTCCATGGGGCCCGGGGGCAGGAAGTGGCCCGCGGCCATGTGGAGATCGCGCACCGTCAGCATGTCGTGGGTGGAGCCGATCACCGGGATCTGGCGGCTGCGGTCCTGGTGGGCGACGGTCTCGTTGCCCATGGAGAGGGGCGCGAGCCGATCCAGGGCCGGAAGGGAGCGCTGCATGGCAAGGGCGTCGTCCAGGGTGAGGTCGTGGGGCACGCCGCCCCAGCCGGGGGTGGCGCCGGTGGTCTCGGTCTTGCCGGGGATGACGACCAGGAGGTTGGTGCCGAGGGTCGCGAACTGGTCGATGACATAGGTCCGTGCGCCTTCCCCGAGCGCCGTGAGCACCACCACCGCGGCCACGCCGATCGCCACCCCGAGCAGGCTCAGGGAGGTACGCAACCGGTGACCGGCGAGGGCGGCGAGGGCGAAGCGGAGGATGTCGCGGAGCGACATGGCGATCAGCTTTCAGCTTTCAGCTTTCAGCTTTCAGCTTTTTGAGGAAGCCTGTGAGCATGCGCTTTGTTTGGGTGACTTCACCGGAGAGGTGCTGGTAGACCGCCTCTTGCAGGAGCTGCAGGTCGCGCGCGAGTAGCAGGTGGTATTCAAGCTCGCTGGTCGAGCCCATCGCGATACGCAGGAATCGGGCGAGCTCGGCATCGCCGTCCCGGCCGCATCCCTCCGCGATGTTCGCCGGGATCGAGGCCGCGCTGCGACGCATCTGTGAGGTGAGCCCGTACTGCTCCTCTCGCGGAAATCGTGCCGTTGCCTGGTACGTCGAGAGTGTTAGCGCATGTGCCTTCTCCCAGACTTTCAGGTCCTTGAAATTCTTCATAAGGCCTCCATTCCTTATGAGCTGATGGCCGACCGCTGAAAGCTGACAGCCATCAATCAACAATCCTCCCGTCGTGCAGTTGAATGATCCGCCCGGCCAGGGCCCCGACGTCGGGGTCGTGGGTGATGACCACCAGGGTGAGGCCGGCTCGATTCATCCGTTGCAGCACCTCCAGTACCTGGTGGCCGGAAGTCGAATCGAGGTTGCCGGTCGGCTCGTCGGCGAGGAGCAGGCGTGGTCCCATCACCGTGGCGCGAGCGATGGCCACCCGCTGCCGCTCGCCGCCGGAGAGCTGGTCCGGCCGATGGTCGGCCCGGTCCGCCAGCGCCACCGCCTCCAGCGCGGCGGTCGCCCGGTCGCGGCGTGCCCGCCGCTCCACCCCGGCGAAGACCATGGGCAGCTCGACGTTGGCGGCCGCGGTGAGGCGGGGGATGAGGTGAAAGAACTGGAAGACGAAGCCGATGGTGTGGCGGCGCACCTCGGAGAGCCGCGCCTCGTCGAAATCCGATACCGGCTGACCGTCGAGCCGGTAGGTGCCGGCGGTCGGCCGGTCGAGGCAGCCGAGGATATTGAGCAGGGTCGACTTGCCGCTCCCCGATGGCCCCATGATCGCGACATGCTCGCCGGCGGCCACGTGCAGGTCGACCTCCTGCAGGGCGTGGACGGGCCGCCCACCCACCTGGAAGGTGCGCGAGACGCCCGCGAGGTCGATCACGGCCCCTCCACCGGGTCCGCGTCACTCCCCGTGGACCTACTGCGACCACGCGGCTGTCCGCATCTCCTGGTCGCGTCCTCGCCCGCACCCTCGACAGGCCGCAAGCCTGCCTGCGGGGTCGGTCTTGCGGGTCGACCAGGATCTACGGCCATCTGCATGGTCTCGCTACGGTCCACTGTGAGTAACGCGGACCTTTACCCCCGCCTTGATCTCTGGCCGATCGAGGGTGGTGACCACGTCCTCGCCCTCGTGCAGGCCGCCGGTGATCTCCACGAAGTCCCAGTTGCGCAGGCCGATCTCCACCGGTCGCTCCACGAGGCGGTCACTGTCGACCACCAGCACCTTACCCCCTTCCAGCAGGGTCGAGGTGGGGATGCGCAGCACCCCGTCGCGCACTTGGAGGATCACCTCCACGTCGGCGGACGTGCCGGGCAGCAGCCGGGAGGCGAAGTCGTGGTCTTCCAGCTCCACCTCGATCTCCACCGTGCGGTTCTGCGCCTCCACGTCGAGGACGAAGGGGGCGACGCGCACCACCGTCCCGGGAAACGAGCGACCCGGAAAGGGGTCGAGGGTGACCCGCACGGGTTGGCCCGGCGCGATGCGCCCCGAGTCCACCTCGTCCATGGGGGCGGCGATGTAGATCGAGTCCGTGTTGATCAGGTCGATCACCGGCTCGATCGGGATGGCCGGCGGCGACGGCGTGCCCCACTCCCCGACCTCGATGGAGAGCTGGGCGATCACCCCGTCGAAGGGTGCCCGCACCACGGTCTTTTCCAGCTCCGCCCGGGCCACCGAGACCGAGGCCTCGGCGCGGCGGGCGTTGGCCTGGGCGGAGCGGCATGCGGCGTCGGCGGTGTCGACGTCATTTTGCAGCGCGTCGAGGACCTCGCTGGCGATGATCTTGCGCTCCGCCAGGTCGCGATTGCGCGCCAGCTCCCGCCGGGCGTGGTCGGCGGCCAGACACGCCTGGTCGCGACGGCCGTCGGCGGCCTCCGACTCGCGCTGGGCGAAGTGGAGCTGGGCACGCAGGGAGGTGTCGTCCACGCGCAGGAGGAGGTCGCCGGCGTGCACCCGGTCGCCTTCCCGGTGGGGGAGCTCGGCGATGCGGCCACCGATCTCCGGCGACAGGTGGGCGCGCAGCCGCGCCTTCACCGTGCCGGCGCGCGAGTTGGTGACGGTCTGCTCCACCACCCCGCGTGCGACCGCCACGACCTTCACCGCGAGGCGTTTGGGCGCCAGGAGGGTGAGCCGCAGGGTCACCGCCGCGGCAACGAGCAGGGTGAGCACCCCCAGCCGGATCAACCACTTGCGCATGGGGACAGGGTACCCACGGGGCGGCTGGGCGGATAGGGGACGATCGGCTGGACGGGCGGCGCGGTGCGGGCGCGACGCTGGGGAATCGGCACAAAAAAAGGAGGGGAGGTCTGACGACCTCCCCTCCCACCCCTCGACGGGGTTTGCCCCTCCCTAGGAATTGTTGATTACCAGCCGCAGGTGGAGCCGGTCTTGTCCATCGAGACGTACTCCCACACCTTCTCGGCGGCCCGGCCCTCGATTAGGTGGTCCTTCCACCGGCTGCTGGAGCAGCTCACTTTGCTGCTCCGGTCGCCGTGGCATTGCACGCACAGCGTGGTGTACGGGTTTTCCCCGAAGTCCACATCACCGGAGACGTGGCCGACCGCTTCCAGCTCCGCCTTGTCCATGCTGGTGCGCGAGACGCGGCCACGGAAGGCGTGCTGTACCCACTTCTTGTTGGTCGCGCCGATCGCATCCCAGTTGTTGCCCTTCACCCCGTGGCAGTTGAGGCACACACTCTCCAGCGGCGAGGACTCGTCGGTGTAGGTGTGCATCCAGGAGACCGCGGTGTCGAAGTCGCTGATGGGCTGCCCATTGTACGGCAGGTCACGGATCCAGTTGGGGAAGCCCTGGCTGCCGCTGTCGTGGCAGGAGGCGCACTTGAGCGGCCCGTGGGAGGCGTCGGGGTTGAGGTACGCGGCCTGGGAGTAGGTGGTGGTGTCGATGATCACGTTCACGCCGTCATCGTTGGTAACGCTGGCCGACGGGTAGAGGCCGTGGATCGACTCGTGGCAACCCTGGCAGGTGATGTCCTGATGGCCGCGGGTGTAGCGGAACAGGGACGCCTTGCGCGGGTAGTTGAACGGCGGATACGGCGTGATGTTGCCGCTCTGCTCCACGTACGGGGCTGCGTGGCAGTCCGCACAATGGGGCTCACCGGGGGCGAGCCAGTGGTCGCGGCCATCGGTGGCCGCGGACATGGGTACCGGGACGGCCGCCTGGCCCGGACCGGTAAGGTTCGCCTGCGCCGCCGCCACGCAATCGGCGGTGGTGCAGAAGTCCATGAGGTGGACGTTCACGTCCCCGTCCACATCCTGCTTGATGCAGATCCAGAAGGAGGGATTGCCCGGGTTCGTCCCGCAATCCGGTCCCGGTACTCCCACGTAACCCGCGGAGCAACTATTGCCGTCCTGGAGATTGATCTCGATGGTCGCCACGTTGCCGTCCTGATACGGGCTGGCCGCGGCCAGGCCCAGGAGGCTGGCGGCGTGGTTACACATGCCCGGGTCTTCATTCCAGACCGACGCCGTATCGGCGTTGGTCTTGGGATCGAGCCAGGCGATCGCCTGGGCCTCGGTGACCCCGACGGCTGCGGCCACGGCGGCCAGGGTCGGCTCGCCACGCGGGTTGGTGATGCAATCGCCATGGATCAGGCTCTCGCAGTTCTCCGCCTTCCACAGCTCTTGCCCGAGCTGGGAGTGGCAGTTGGTGCACCAGATGCCCTTCCACTCGCCGCTGTCCGCGACCACGTTGTCGACCAGCCACTGGCCGACGGCGTTCATGTGGCTCGGGGTCTCGACCCCGTCGAGGTCCTTGTTGCGGTTGGAGTGGACGTCGCGGCCCACGAAGCAGCCGCCCGCGGCATCGCGGTTGTCGCTGCCGGAAAAGGCGTTCAGACCCAGCTCGGTGATCGGGTAGCTGCGCATGTCGCCATCGGAGCGGTGCGCCGGGTGGCAGCCCTGACAGCCGCCGTTGCGGTTCAGGTTATCGGAGAACGGGTTGTCCTTGTGGTTGTTGTGCAGCGCCTCGGTGAGCGGCTTGATCAGGGTGGTCCCGGTGATATTGGACCACAGCTCATTGCGCGGGTCGCTGGCGTTGCAGTTCTGCCCCGGCCCACAGTCGGCGGACTTGACCACGGCGATGACGTTGTCCGCATGGCAGCGCTGGCACATGACCGAGCCCTTGCCCAGGCGGGTCGCCTGGGGCGGCATGGCGCCCGTCACCGGCCAGTTGGCCAGGAACGAGGTCCCGTGCTCGGCATCGTGGATCCCGAGGATGGAGATCGCCGCCCCCTTGAGGCGCGAGTACCAGTCGGAGTCGCCGGCACCGGTGTTGATGTTGTAGTAGGTGTTCCAGAAGTCGATCTCGTCCTGGACCATCACGTCGATGGCCCCGTGGCCGTTCTGGGCGCTGTTCACGGAAGCCCCGTCGGCCAGGGAGTGGCAGCGCTCGCAGTTGGGGATGTCGATCGGCGCAGTCCCGAAGCCGATCACCGGCTGGCCGTCATCGAGCACGGCGTTGCCGGAGGGGTACTCTTCGAGCTGGGCCTTCATCAGGACGTAGGGGCGGATCGAGTCCTCATCCACCGCGCCCGGGTCGGCAAAGAAGTTGATGGTGTCCTCGAACGGCGTCAGGGGCAGGCCCAGGGCCTCCCAGATGCGCGGCGAGGTGAGCATGACCGGCAGGTTCTCCAGGACCTTCATCTGGGTATAGACCACCGTGCCGGTGTCGCCGGAGAAGGTCAGGACGTTGTCGAACGGGCCCCCCACGCCCGGCCCCAAGGGGTGCAGGGCCGCGCCGGTGTTCTCCGGATAGATCACGTCGATGCCCAGGCGGACCTTGTCGGCCTCCGCGCTGACGTTGGCCGTCGGGTTGGACCCTTCCAGGTCGGAGTAGATGTAGAGGTGATTCCAGATCGCGTTCCAGTAGTTGTCGTTGGCGTCGGCGAAGTCGCCGTCCCCCTGCACGACGTTGGTGGAGCCCTCGGAGCCGTTGTACACCAGGGCACCGCCGACGGTGGTGCCGCCTTCGGCCACGGTGTTCCACATCAGCAGGGAGTTGCCCTCCGCGATGCTGATGAGGGTGGAGGTCTGGGGGGCACCGCGGCCGTCGTTACGCGGCTGGGCGTCGTGCCAGTAGCGGAGCTGGAACTTCTGGAAGTTGCCGTTGGCGTCCAGCTCGTGGTCACGCACCACCGTGGGCCGGCCCAGGCCGTCGACACCGACGTTGTGGTCGGCCTCCAGCAGGTGCGGCCAGGCGCTGTCCTTGTCGGTCTTCACCACCTGGGCGAGGATCGAGTTGTACGGCGGCAGGACGCAGCAATAGGCGAACTCGAAGCCGGTGCAGTGCATGCCCAGCTCGTAGTTCATCAGGATGTTGTAGGCGTGCTGGCCGGTGGCACAGGCGACATTGCCCGCGCAGTCCGAATCGTCACAGTCCACGTGGCCGTCGCCGTCGTCATCGTGGCCGTTGGCGCAGTTCTCGGCCATCGACGGCGGAGAGGTGCAGCCGGAGTCCATGGCGTCGGTGGTGCCGTCGCAGTCGTTGTCGAGCATATCGACGCAGGTGGGATCGCCGGCCGGTCCCTCCGTGCCAGGGGCTCCCGGCGTACAGGTATCGACCTCGGTGCCGCCCTGGCACTCGAGCTGGCCGTTGGCCGCGCACTCGCCCACACCGCAGTTGGTCGCGGTCACGACATAATCTTCGTCGATGAGAAGATCGCAGTCATCGTCGACGCCGTTACAGATGGTTTCCGGGACGCCGGTGGGTACACAACCGCCACCGCAACCGGGGCCGGCCACAGGGAAGTCGGGCGTCGAGACCGCATTCTGGGTCGCGTAGACGGCGTCGGCGCAGGTGCCGGCGACTAGTTCCCAGTTTCCACTATTCTGGAGGTTGGCGATGCCCAGGGAGGAGTCGTCGGCCGCATCGAAGACCTGGACGGGCCCTCCCCCTAGCTTCGGTTTGACGGCGCCGCCGTCTACCGTCAACTGGACGCCGTCCCAGACGGCGGCGTCAATATGAAGCCCGCCTTGAGGGGCGCTTTGGGCCTCGGAGAGGATGGTCGTGCCTTCCACGAAGAGGAGACACAACAGGATCGAAAAAAGACTCCACCCATTCCATTTCATTATTCCCTCCTAACACAAGAAGGTGTGGTGCCTCCCCGCGGCCCCGCGCCGCGGTTCGACCACCACAAGACAATAAGGATCCCCCTATCCGTCCTCCGGGTCGCGTCCTGGCCGCTCGGCTCGCCCCTGATCCGAAGGGCTTCCCCCTCGTCGAGCCTGGCTCAGGACGTCCCCTTACGGTCCTCGGGCCAATGACAAAATCGATTCCTGAACATGCCGCAACAAACGTGCCAATGGCTGGAGCCGGAAAAACAAGTACTTAGCCAGTGTGGATCTGAGTGGAACTGCCATATTGGCAGGTTTGTCCCGGCCTAGACCTCTCGTGTCACCATGTAACACCTTGAAATCGCGGGAGACGCACGGTGGCCGTGTCACCCGTGGCACACCCTGTCGCGGATGACAGGTCCAAACACCCCGGTAGAGACGGCTCATTGACGGGGCGGCGTACGTCGCGGACCTCGCCGGCGATGATCTTGTGCGCCGCCTGGTCGCGATTGCGCGCCAGCTCCCGCCGGGCGTGGTCGGCCGCCAGACACGCCTGGTCGCGGCGGCCTCCGATTCGCGCTGGGCGAAGTGGAG
>Ga0210124_1000480_pt1 | contig 20118 bp, 15 predicted proteins | sample Muzzi_PWC_D2_FD_185554 | JGI IMG/M metagenome (GOLD analysis project Ga0210124, IMG submission 185554) | Wetland microbial communities from San Francisco Bay, California, USA, that impact long-term carbon sequestration - Muzzi_PWC_D2 (SPAdes) | ecosystem: Environmental > Aquatic > Marine >... | reverse complement strand
CGCCTGGTTTAAGAGTCACAATCGCCAACCCTATGGTATGGTGCATTGGGTAGCTATCGTTCCATCAGAGCAAGGGAAGGGTTTGGCTAAACCCTTGCTATCAACGGTATGCCAGCGTTTACGAGATTTCAAGTACAGTCGTGCTTATCTGGATACCGCTTCGGTCAGGCTGGCTGCGATTGGTTTGTATCTTAAGTTTGGCTTTGTGCCGGAAATAAAAAATGAACGGGACGCCGAGGTATGGCGTAAAATTCGGGAAAGATTGCAGAGGTAGTATCGGTAACAGGATTTACTGTTAAAATTTCTGCTAAAGCAGGATAATATTGCTGCAAGATAGGCTTTTTTGCATACTTCCGAAGCTTATAGAGGAAGCATGGCAATACCATTCGGTTGAACATTTGCCCCCGCTGGTTGAGCCTCTGGGTGGAAGCCAAATTTCCCGCTCGAGCTTGATAACGCCTCATGCCGAAAGGCGAACGATGGTGCCTCTCGCACCCCCACCCCATAAGCAGCTAAACTCCTCACTGGCTTTAGGTTATTATCATTCTGACCAGACAACGCCAGTCGAGCCTCTTCGATAACATGTTCTAGCGCACCGGTTGCCAAGAGAGAGAAAGAGATACCAAGTCGGGCTAACTCCTCGCGGCCTAAATTACGAAACGAACGGAACGTTGCTGCCCGTGACATGGCATCATACATAGCAACGAAAGTGTTTGCCTTTGGGTTTTGTTTCAGAACGTACTGGGCAAATTCTAACGCGATTTGGTTGACCAAAGTCTTGCTCCTTCAAAAAAGTTTCGGGTTTCGAGTTTGGGGGGTTAGAGTTCAAAATATGTAACTTGGAATGCTAAACTCGAAGTTAATAGTACCGAAGTACTATATCAGTACCCTGGTACTATTATACACTAAGTTGCACCCATTATGGGGTAAAATAGGCTTAAAAGGCTTAAAACCTTCATCTTGTTAAGAAAACTCCCTTTACAACCTTATGTAGATATGATACAGTTTGTTACACAATATATTGTGTAGTACAAAAGTTCAAATACTATATATGGGAGTTAACATGAACGACGACAACAAATTTGCAACCAGAACACATTCACAAGAGCGAAAATGGCTCACCCACCTGGGCAATGGCAACCTTCTCGACGGGGTTCGAATTTTAGTTCAACGGGCCAAGGGGAATGAATGGGGGAAAAAATCGAACAAGTCAAAGAAATAGAGGTGTAGTTTACATGAATAGAACTTACGCAGTTGGGCTATAAAACCTTCCCGGAAGTTGGTTGTTAGCCTGATAATCTGGCATAATTCAGCAAAATCGCCTCCGATTCAACTTCCGGGAAGGTGAACTGCGTAACTTCTAATGAAATTAAAAGCAAAAGGCCAGTCCGGTTTTGACTGGCCTTTTGCTTTGATTGGCGTCCGACGGGTATGATTCAATTTTGGGACGAAAATCACGTAACGCGGTTTTAACCTTAATTTAAGCCAGAAATCTTAGCATGATTAAGGCGCTGCTGGTATAATGGCACGCTTGGGAACAAGGTAATTGGTAATTGGTTATTGGCAATTTAATCCCCAATAACCAATTACCAATTACCAATTACAAATCAATCCCTCGTCGTTAACGCACTCGTTATATGATTATTCCTGTCCTAATCTGGTGGTTCGTTATTTTAATATTTGGCTTGGTTGGCTGGCCCCTGGCCTTTAGCTTGCTGCGTCATCTGCCCGACCGGGGCTTTGTCTTTGCCCGACCTATGGGCTTTCTGATGATTGGCTATGTTCTGTGGCTGGGTGCGACCTTTCGGCTGCTACAAAATAATACCAGTGGCATCCTTATAACGATTGTGCTGGTAGCGGCTATTGGTTTGATCTGGAACCGGCAGCAGGTACATGCCGGACAGAGTGAGACTATTTTGGTCTGGCTCAAGCGTGAATGGCGATACGTAGTGGCGGTTGAACTCCTCTTTAATGTCGCTTTTGTGGGCTGGGTCATATATAAGGCTTATAACCCCAACATCGAGACGGCTGGTGGGGAAAAATGGATGGAGATTGCCTTCATCAACGGGATCCTGCACAGTGGTTATTTTCCCCCGCAAGACCCCTGGCTCTCCGGTTTTGGTATCAGCTATTACTATTTTGGCTATGTCATGATGAGCAGCGCCACCGAATTGAGCGGCCTGGTTTCGACGATTGCCTTTAATCTATATATCCCCACCCTTTTTGCGATGACTCTGACCGGGGCGTTTGGTATTGTGGCTAATTTAGTCAGCCTGTACCAAAATCAATCCTCAATTACTAATCCCCAATCCCCAATTACCAATCCTCAATTACCAATCCCCAAACCAGCTATAGCTACTGGCTTTGTTGGGTCTTTGTTTGTCGGGATATCCGGTAACTTGATTGGAGTGTTGGAGGTTTTGCACAAGCGGGGCCTGTTGCCCGCCGATTTTTGGATTTGGCTCGACATCCGCGATTTGAAAGTGCCACCAATGGGCCTGAGCGATAGCTGGATTCCAGACCGCTTTATCTGGTGGTGGCGTGGCTCGCGGGTGCTGACCGATTACACCCTGACCGGTCATGAGCAAGAAGTCATCGACGAATTCCCCTTTTTCAGCTTCTTGTTGGGCGATGTTCATCCCCATGTCCTGGCTTTACCTTTTGTCTTGCTGGCGATAGCGTTGGCTCTCAATCTGCTGCTCAATCCGGCCCGGCGGGCCTTGAGCGATGAGCAGCAGTTAGCAGCAAGTAGCATTATTGACAAATTACGTGATATTCTGGAAAATAGTTGGGGTGAACTCCTCAGGGCCAGCGGCGGGCGGATGGGCCTTTTGCTCTCCGCCATTTGTATTGGTGGTTTGAGTTTTCTCAATACCTGGGATTTTCCTATCTACCTGGGGGTGGTAGGGTTAGCATTTATTGTCTGGCTGGCTCAGCGACGGCCAAATTTGGACGCGGCATTGTTTCCTGGCATAGTTGGCACGGCTATTTTTGGGATTGGCGGGGTTATTCTATACTTGCCATTTTACGCCACCTTCCAATCGCAAGCGCGGGGTATCTTGCCCAATTTATGGAATCCAACCCGGCTGCCGCAGTTTTTCGTCTTTTTTGGCCCGTTTCTGGTAGCTGTTATTGTGTTGCTCATTGTTTTATCGGGCAAAGAAAAAGGATGGGTCAAGCAAATTGGTTGGACTGTGCCCTTAACAATTTTGGGGCCGCTGCTGATAATGTTTCTCGTCCTGACTGGTCTTCTCGTCAGCCCTGCTGGCCGGGATTATGTTCAAGGGATTATCAACAATCCCGAAGTTCAGGCCATTATTGGTGATACAACAGTCGGGGCGTTGGTGCAGGAGTCGCTGTTACGACGATTGGCAAATCCCTGGACTTTCTTGTTGTTGGGGGGACTGTTAGGCTGGGTTCTCGCTTTGACGGCTAACTTGGTTGATTTACCGCGCCAAGCTGCTACAACATCGGAGAGTTCCTCACAGCCCTGGCTGGTTGAAAAATTTATCTTGATTTTGCTTTTGGTCGGTTTAGGGTTGCCGCTGGTGGTTGAGTTTGTCTATCTGCGCGATAATTTTGGCACTCGGATGAATACCGTTTTTAAGTTTTATTTTCAAGCCTGGGTGCTGCTGGCGCTGGTGGCGGCCTTTGCAGTTTACTATGTTTCAAAGAATCTGCGGGGACTTCTGGCTCTTGGTTGGGGGACTGTAATGGCTCTATTGGTGGCCGGAGGGATGGTCTATCCTGTTCTGGCTACGCTTAACAAAACGAATAACTTTCAAAATGAACAACCCACTTTAAACGGCATCGAGTGGATCTCTCACCAGCATCCGGGTGATTACGCGGCCATTGAGTGGCTACGTAAGAATGCCCAAGATGGTTCGGTGATTTTGGAAGCGCCCGGTTCCAGTTATGCGGCCTATCAATACACAGGCCGGGTGTCGGCCATGACCGGGCTGCCCACGTTATTGGGTTGGGGCGGGCATGAAAGCCAATGGCGGGGTAATTATGATGAACCGGCTCGCCGTGAACCTGATATTGATTTGCTTTATAACACGTCAGACCTTCGGTTAGCCCAGGCTCTGTTGGATAAATATAATATCACCTATGTTTATGTAGGCTCCCTAGAGCGAGAGCGATACTCACCGCAGGGGCTTAAAAAGTTCGAACAGATCATGACCGTGGCCTTTCAGCAAGACGATGTGATAATCTACAAACGATAAGAGATTAACCTTGACAATCATCAAAGAGAAACCAGTTTCATCTGGCCTACAAACAGAAAATCAACAGGAAATAATACCAGAAGCCGAAGCTACGCCGCTGGCCTGGCTCACTCCAGAATCGCTGCTTTACGGGGTGATTTTTGCCGTAGGCCTGGCCCTCCGCTGGTGGAATTTGGGCCTCTACCCGCTTTCAGATAGCGAAGCTTTACAAAGCCTGGCTGCTTTTCAGCTTGCTGGGACCGACTTGCTGAAAGTCAATAATTATAGCCCCTTGTTGGTATCGGTAAATAGCTTCATCTTTCTCCTGTTTCACGATAGCGATGTTACAGTTCGTTTGGCAAGTGTCCTTTTTGGCACTGCCTTGATTATTCTGCCTCTCACCCTGCGACGGCAGCTTGGCCGAACCGTATGTCTACTGGCTGCGGGCCTATTAGCCATTTCACCAACCGCCATCTTCTTATCACGAACCCTGAACAGCGAAATTGCTGTGGCTGTAGGCGCACTGATGATTGTCGGCGGCTTTTTCAACTGGGCCGAAGACGGTCAACGGCGCTGGCTTTATTTGTTAGCCGGGGGCCTCGCCGTAATGGTGACCGCCGGGCCGATGGCGTATTCAATTCTGGTTGTTTTTGGTGTCATTGTGTTGCTCAAACTGGCTACGTTTAGCTCACTCTGGAGTGAGGCTCTCAGTTATTCGATTGAAGGAAGTGCCTCGAATACCCGTAAGACTGGTAATGAGACGGAAAGTAAAACATTTAATCTCAATCCTGATTTGCAGCAGGCTGGCATCTTTTTTTTGGTGGCTGTCATTTTGCTCTCCACGGCGGCTACCTTTAACCTGAGCGGTTTCGGGGTAATGACGGGATTGGTGAGTGACTGGTTAGGTCGTTTCGGGCTTCAGATGCAGCCAAATGCGGGCTTCAATGCCGTATTTTTGCTCACGATTTACGAACCCTTTTTAGTCATTGGGGGGTTGGTGGGGTTGGCTTTCGCCCTGCTTAACGGTAAGTTGTTACAATTAACGTTTGTTGGCTGGTTTATTGGGACTTTGGTGCTGGATTTGGTTATGGGCGGTCGGCCCGGCGGTAATGTTATCTTGTCATTGGTGCCATTGGTCTTTTTGGTTACCATTGCTCTGGCCGATTTAGGAGAAAATTTATTCACTTGGGGCAGTTGGAGCAATGAGGGCCTTATTTTGGTTTCTGGTCTGGTTATTGGTAGTTTTGGCTATATTGGATTGACGGGCTGGGTCCTCCGTGATTGCGCCCCAGACGATGCTTTTTGCCAATTTGCCTGGCTTCAGCCTGTAGCGGCTTTGGCTCTCTTGGTGGTTATTGTTGCTTTTTTTGCCTTTGCTGTTGGTGGAACGGCCGTAGCTTTAAGAGGAGTAGCCCTCACTGGCGTAGTTATCGGTTTGCTGGCTGCGATTAATATTGGATGGCGCTTGAATTATGGTCCGTTGATGAATCTGGCTTACCAACCTCTGGCGGGTATCCCCGCTTCGACCGAATTGGTCGACTTGACCGACACCCTATCCAGCGAATCGGAGGTACGGGCCGGGGATAAAACTCTGTTAGATGTTACCATCGTTGGCCCAATTCGACCGGGCTTACAATGGCGGCTGCGTGACTATAAGTGGCTAGGTCATGCCAATTCGCTTGTTGAAGCGCCGACGACAACCGCTATTATCACCCCAACGCCTGCCGCAGGAGAAGAGGATAAATTTGGCCTGGGCGAAGCCTATATTGGGCAGGATTTTGCTCTGGATGCACTCTGGTCTCCGGTGGGGCTGCAACCAAAGGCTTTGCTCAAATGGCTCATCTATCGTGAGGGACCGGAGCGTCCTCAAGGCAACCAGGTGGTGTTATGGCTGCGTCAAGGAGAGCCATAAAAGCCTTTTGTTTTTAATAAAGGTGTAATGATTTGATGTTATTGTTGGTAGCTAGGGACATCATAGACTGAGCCATACACAATGCTGGGGATGAAAATTAGGAGTGTCAAAGTGCACTTTGACACTCCTAAATAGTTATTTCTTAAGAGTATGGATTTCAATTTACACTCCTAGAGAAGTGAGCAGAGGATTATCAATTGACAACTAAAAGTGACTCTTTTGAAAGAAGAATAAGTCTCGATACACCCGTAATCACCCTTTTTACCTTAAATTGGGAAATTTTATTATATGCTACGATCGTTATTGTGGCTGTTGTCACCCGCTTTTACGACCTGGGAGAGCGGGTGATGAGCCACGATGAAAGTCTACATACCCTCTATTCCTGGAATCTCTATGCCGGTAGAGGCTATCAGCATGACCCGCTTATGCACGGCCCATTCCTGTTCCATATCACTGCACTCACGTACTTCCTCTTTGGCGACAATGATTTTACCGCCCGTATCTCTGCGGCTCTTTTCGGCGTTATCCTGGTTGTCTTACCCTACTGGTTTCGGCCCTGGTTGGGACGAATTGGAGCCTTATCCGCCTCTTTGATGATTCTGATGTCACCTGGGTTAACTTACTATAGTCGTTATATCCGGCACGATATTTTTATCAGTGTTTGGACCGTTCTGATGATTCTGGCCTTCTTCCAGTATATGCGAACCAGGGAAACGCGGTGGCTGGTTGTCGGCGCTGTCTCTGTGGCCTTGATGTTATCGACTAAGGAGGTAGCCTATATTCATGGCTTTATTGGTGTCAGCTTTATTGGGGGCATGTATTTGTGGGAGCGCCTATCTACATCAAACCGCCAACTGTTGAACTATGTTCTTCTGGGGATTGTTTTTGTGCTGGTGGCGGCCATTATTTATTTAATCATACAGGCTGATACTTTCACTGCTGTCACTGCCGAAGGTGAAACAGCCGGATTTAACCCCTGGACCATTATCGGGATAATGACGATGGTTACTGGCTTAGTTATCGGACTGCTGATTATCCAACTAGGGGCAGACCGTACCAACCAGCCAGTAACCCTCTTTCTCCAGAGTCTACCACCCAGATTGCTCGATATTATCAAGGCGGTTCTAGCTGCGGGTATTGTTTTTGTTTTGCTGCATACCACCTTTTTCACCAATATCGGTGGTCTTTATACAGGCACAATTGGCGAAGTTACTTACTGGTTGGCTCAACAAGAGGTACAACGGGGGGGCCAACCCTGGTACTATTACCTCTTCTTAGTTCCCTTATACGAATTTTTGCCGGTTTTTGTGGGAATCATCGGTGGTTTGGTTTATTTATTACGAGGCAAACTCCCTGTCCATGCCGACCCACCTACCTCTCAAACGGCTGATGGAAAAGAGGCTTCAACGCCTGACTACCCTTCTGATAGTGGAACGTTTGTGACTTTTCTCATTTATTGGGTCTTGATTGCCTTTGTGATCTATAGTTGGGCTGGAGAAAAAATGCCCTGGTTGACGATCCATATGACGCTGCCGCTCATCTTTTTAGCAGCGCATGTTATCCAAACGGTTTTGGGTAAGTTCAACTGGGCAGAGGCGCGACAGAAGGGCGGGTTATTACTAGCTGGTGTCTTGCTTTTGGTACCGGCTGCGCTGATCGCCATAACTTCGGCCCAGCCGTTTCGTAGCCAATCGCTGCAATCTATGGATGAGACATTGCAATTCATTGCTGGTATCGTTATATTACTGGTATTGGGCTGGCGAATCTGGGTTTATGGCAAAAAACTAGGGCGTATGCTAGCTTTCCGAACGGCCTTTATCACGGCTCTTTTTGTCCTGTCCTTGTTGACCATCCGTTTTATGTGGCTGCTCAACTATGTCAATTTTGACTATGTAAACGAGTTGTTGGTTTATGCGCATGCCTCGCCTGATGTGAAATTAGCCCTTAATCAGATTGACGAAATCTCGCGTCGAACCGTGGGCGATAAAATGATTCGCGTAGCCTACGATAATGACTCAACCTGGCCCCTGGAGTGGTACATGCGCGAATACCCCAATCGCGTTTACTATGGCGAGAATCCCACCCGTGATGCGATGGATTCGCCGGTGGTGATTGTTGGAGCAGCCAACGAAAGTAAAGTTAAACCTTATCTAGGTGACGAATATACCCAGTTCAATTATCGATTGGTCTGGTGGCCTATTGAGGACTATAAAGGCCAAACGTTCCAGAAGCTTTGGCAGAATTATGTCACGGGACCGCCCGTAGAAAATTCCGACCCGGTGGAGGCTAAAAAAGCCAGCCGGGCTATCGCTCGGGAGAACCGCCACAAATTGTGGGATATTATCTTTTATCGCAAGTACGATGATTACGATTTGAATGAGTGGCCTTTTGTGCATCGTTTTAATGTCTATATTCGTAATGATGTGCTTAGCGAGGTGTGGGATTATCAGAGTGGTCCGGTTCGGTTCCCGGCCGTCACCACCAGTGATCCGTATGAAGGTAAACGAACCGAAATTGAGACTCTCGCTCTATGGGGCAGTAATGGTTCCGGCGACGGACAATTTGTCAATCCTCGTGGGGTGGCTATTGGTCCAGATGGGCTGATTTATGTTGCGGATAGTGGCAACAATCGTATTCAGGTATTTGACCAGGATGGCAACTTCTTGCTCAAATGGGGCGATCCGGGCAGCGAACCCGGCCAGTTCAACGAACCCTGGGGTATCGCTGTTGCCTCCGATGGGACGGTTTTTGTGACCGATACCTGGAATCATCGAATCCAATCTTTTACGCCAACCGGGCAACTCTTGAATTCCTTTGGCACATTTGTTAATGTTCAACATGATGCTCAGGCCGAACCGGGTAATTTCTGGGGGCCAAGAGATATCGCCATAGATGCAGAAGGCAATCTATATGTGACCGACACTGGCAACAAGCGAGTCCAGAAATTCACGCCCGATGGTCAATTTCTGCAGGCATGGGGCGGTGGAGGGATTATTCCCGGCAGCTTTGAAGAGCCGGTTGGCATCGATATTGATGCTCAGGGCAATATTTATGTGGCCGATACCTGGAACCGGCGCATCCAAAAGTTCGATGCAAACTTTGCTCCTATACTTCAATGGGATGTATCCGGCTGGGATAGCGAAAGCGTCATCAATAAACCCTATCTGGCTGTGGATAACCAGGGGCATGTCTTTGTTAGCGATCCAGAAGGGTACCGTATTATTGCTTATGATGGTGATACCGGGGATGTTCTGGTGACTTGGGGTCGATACGGCCAGGAGTTATTTGCCTTTGCCCTACCTGTTGGTATAGCCACTGATAATGAGGGTCACTTATTGGTGACCGATTCTGACAATAATCGATTGATGAAATTCTTGGTGCCGTCGCTTGATGGCAATCAATAAGTAACATGCGACACTACCCTATAAATTAGGGTGTGAAGCAACAAAGAAAACAATCCTTTATTGATTAGGGATAGGTATGCATACTTATCCCTTTTTGTTATCCTAAAATTTTATTGTCAGAGACAGTTTGGTATGCTATTATAACCTAAGTTACTACCCTTTTGTTAGACACCCGGTTTTTCCAAAATACAGTCTCAATTTATCTACCAGCAGGTCACATTCTCAAGAAATCTGACGTAATCATGCAAAAACCGGGTGTCTTTTCGAGTAATTCAAGCAAGGTGGCAGCTTGAGCTATTATAATCAACAACCAGGTAGATGTAACTCAAGGGCTTAAAGGAGACATAAATGGACCCTATCTCGACAGCTATTATGGCCGCGCTTGCTTCAGGTGCAGCCAGTAGAACTACAGAATCTGAAGTGGGTGCAATCGTAGAAGCTTACCAAAAGTTTAAGAGTGTTTTGCGCGTAAAATTTGGGGCCGATAGTGATTTGATTGATGCCCTTGAAAAACTGGAACAGAAACCAACATCGATTGGCCGTAGAGAGGTATTACTCGAAGAGGTAGCTTCAGCCGGGGCTGACAAGGATAGAGAATTATTAGGGATGGTTTATGCCTTGTTCGATGCTATTACTGTTAAGCTTGACAGTGAACAAAAAGCTTTGGATGCGCCACTTCACTTACAGCCTTCGGATACAGGCGCACGATTTATTGGCCGTAAGGCCGAGTTGGCTCAACTTCTGGCTGCATTGCAACCTGGACAGGTGGTAGCCTTATGCGGCCCGGCAGGGATTGGAAAAAGCACCTTGGCAGCCGAGGCCGTATTGACATTAACCCCTAACGATGCAGCACCCGATATCTTCCCTGATGGCATTATCTACCACAATTTCTCCAATCAGCCTCGGGTAGATATAGCCTTGGAACGGATTGCTCGAATCTTTGATGAGGACTTAGCCCCTACGCCGTATGATGCTGCCCAACGCGCTCTTATTGAACGGCAAGCCCTACTTGTATTAGATGGGGCTGATCAGGCCGATGACCTATCGGGAATTTTAGCCATACGGGGCGGCTGTGGTATTCTGATGACCAGCCGGGATGCACAAGAGGAGGTGGCTACAGAACAAAATTTGGTAGGTTTACCCCATGACGACGCAATAGCCTTGTTGCAAGCATATGGTGGCTCTTATGCCGGTCCAGACTCGGTTGTCCGTCGAATCTGCGATTTGGTTGGCGGATTGCCCTTGGCTATACGCCTGGTTGGACATTATTTGTCTACTCAGAGGCAGCCAGCAAGCAACTATTTAGATTGGTTGGAAGCAACACCTTTGATTGGGATGAAAATCGAACACCGCCAGCAGCAGAGCATTCTGCTGCTATTGGAACATACCCTGGCCCAGGTAAGCCAGGGTGCTCGACAAACCCTGGCTGTGGTGGGTTTACTGGCTCTAACCCCATTTAACGGCGAAGTTATCGCTGAAGCATTAACCCGAGAGTCTCATCACGGGGTTCGGGCAGCTATCCGCAGAATTTTTAGACAAGAAACTACCGAAAAATCGCCCGACATTGACTTGATTGTAGAAGAGCTTGTCGATTATGGTTTATTACATCGGGTAAAAAATGGCTATGAAGTTAGCCATCCATTAATCCATACCTATGCCCAACAACGTCTCACAGCCCCGGCAACAGCTATTCGACGCTTGGCGACCTATTATATGGGGCTAACCTGGGTGCAAAGTAGAGGTGGTCTTGAAGGGCAAGCGATACTGGATGCGACTAGACCACATTTCATGAGAGTTTTGGCTGAGTGTTTGGAATGGAAAGATTGGGAAGCGGCCCATAGTTTAGCTGTAGCCGTAGATGATTATTTGGATATGCATGGCTATACTACCGAACGTATTGTTGCCAATGAGATAGGCTTAATCGCAGCCTGGCAATTAGGCCGCTCAAATGAGGCGGCCTGGATGGGCAATCTGGGCGATACTTATCGAACGATGGGTCAGGCTAAGTGGGCCATTGAACATTTTGAGAAAGCCTTAGCCACTGCCCGTAAGCTTGGCGATTGGCACAGTGAAGGTAATTGCCTGGGCAATTTGGGCTTGGCTTATCGAGATTTAGGACGGATTGGTGAGGCTCGCCAGTACTTGCGAGAGTCACAGGCCATATTTGAGGAAATCAGTTCGCCAAAAGCTGCTTTAGTTAAAGATTGGTTAGCAGAACTTGATGAGTGGGAGGAATAATAAATCATCCAGATTTGGCAGCCTTAATCGGCCAGCGGCCTTTGAGATAGCGGGAATACTCTCGCGTGGGTGGGGTAAGGCGGGCCAGGGTGTTCAAAGCAGGGATGGAAGCTGACGCCACGAAGCGGTCTCCAGCGGATAAGACTACATCATCTTTGGGGTGGAGCATAAACTCGTCATTGCGTTGCTGGGCGATGATTGCCACTTCGAATTCATCCTCTAGATCGCCGACCTTATAGCCCACCAGCACCGACTCTGGCACCAGGGTGAAGGTAGTGATGGTTAAAATTCCCTGGTCCGGACCCTCGCCAAAAGCAAAGGCATGGTCGAGCGGGGCGCGAGTGGCGGCAGCAGCAAAGGCCGGGGCGGAGATGTCGGGGATACTAAAGACGGTATGAATATCAAAGCCGGTGCGCACATTTTCGGCCATGCGCAGGTCAAACATACGTAGTACAATCTTTAGTCCCGGGACCATCCGGCGAGCTTCCAGGGCGATGCTCAAGTTGGTCATGTCGTTGCTGGTACAGGGAACGATGGACTCGGCATCTTTGATGTTCACACTCTCCAACACTTCCGAGCGGCGGGCATCGGCAATGATAACCGGCACACCCCACCCCCGAACTTCTTCGATAAAAGGGTTGTCTTTGGAAAACTCAATGACAACGGCCTCTTCATCGAGGTCCAAAATCCAGCGGGTTACTTTCATCCCCACTTTACCTAAGCCGCAAACAATGGTGTGATCTTTATAGGTTGCTGCCATAGCTTTATTCCATAAGTCTTTATTTAATAGAGAACTGCCCACCCGCAGTAAGCCCTGCCCTAAAACTAAAATACCGGCAATAGGAATGGCAAAAAAGACCAGCCGCGTGAGCCAGAAGTCTGGCAAGGGTAAAGGGGTTTCAAAAACAAGCAGAGCAAAGACCGCATAAAGCGCCCCCACGGAATCCAACATTTTGCCTGTTTCGGGGTCGACGTAATTCAAATATAAGTCGATAACGGAGACCACCAGAATAATCGCAAAGACCAGCAGTAGTATCCCAAAACCTCTGGAGCCGGGCATTTTGAAAAAGGCCAATACAGGACGCTTGATGTAATTGAGATGCCAACGGGTAATGGAAGTTCTCATCTGGCTTGAAAAATTATGAGGAGTGCAGATTGCAACACCTGCACTGCGTGCATGTGCAAGTGTCTGCGCTCCTCTGTATTCTGGTCAATGCCTGAAATGTCTGACGCCGGTAAAGACCATCGCCAACCCTAAATGATTGGCTGCTTCGATGACCTGCTCATCCCTCACCGAGCCGCCCGGTTCAACTACTGCCGTGACTCCTGCTTCGGCGGCAGCTTCAATACCATCGGGAAAAGGGAAGAAAGCATCGGAGGCCATAACTGCCCCTTTTGCCTGTTCGCCAGCCTTGCTGGCGGCCAGCTTCACCGCATCGACGCGGCTGGGAAGGCCTCCACCAATACCTACTGTCGCTGTACCGGCGACAAAGACAATGGCATTACTCTTGACATGTTGGCAGGCCCGCCAGGCGAATTTTAAAGCCGCCATTTCATCTTCCGAAGGTTGGCGCTCGGTGACAACTCGCCACTCAGTACCGGTAGGATCGCCGGTGTCACGCTGCTGAACTAACACCCCTCCGGCAATGGTGCGGTATTCTATACCGACCTCAAGCGATTTATCGGTATCAATGGCTAAGAGGCGGCAATTTTTGCGACTTGCCAGAATCTGACGCGCTTCATCCGAAAAAGTTGGGGCGGCGATGGCTTCTACAAAAAGGTCGCCCAAATTTTCGGCAATGGCTTTGTCAAATTCTCGATTGACCGCAATAACCCCGCCAAAGGCGCTGACCGGGTCAGAGGCGAGGGCAAGCGGAAAGGCCGAGACCAAATCCCTGGCGCTGGCGATACCGCATGGAGAAAGATGTTTAACAATCACCACACTTGGCGCGGTAAATGACCGGGCAGCGTACCAGGCGGCATCTAAGTCGAGCAAGTTGTTGTAGCTTAAGGGTTTTCCCTGTAAAAGAGACCCACCTAACGGGCCGATGTCCTCAGACGTGGCGTAAAGGGCCGCAGCTTGATGCGGATTTTCACCATAACGCATCTCCTGAACTTTGACCAGCGAGGTTGCCAGCCGGGTCGGTAAATCATCGCCGGATTGGGCGGATAGATAGTGCGTAATAGCAGCATCATATTGAGCCGTGTGAGCAAATGCTTTTCGAGCTAATTCGGCCCGACGAGACCCGGAGATAGAGCCATTTTTATGCAGTTCTTGGACCACCGAATCATAGTCCGCCGGGTCACAAATAACGGTGACACGAGCAAAATTCTTGGCCGCAGCCCGTAAAAGGGTCACACCCCCGATGTCAATCTGTTCTATAGCCTCGTCCTGAGACACATCAGGGCTAGCGACGGTTTCTTGGAAGGGGTAGAGATTGCAAACGACCATGTCGATTTCACGCAGGCTGTGGGTGTCTAACTCAGCCCGGTCTTCTTGAGTGGGACGGGCCAAAATACCGGCGTGGATAGTGGGATGCAAGGTCTTAACACGACCTCCTAACATTTCTGGCGCGCCAGTCACTTGAGCGACATCAATCACGGTTAACCCGGCCTCGGTTAAGGCCTTAGCTGTACCTCCGCTGGCAACCAATTCCCAACCCAAATCAGTTAAGGTACGGGCAAAATCTGTCAGTCTATTTTTATCAGAAACGGATAGTAAAGCAATTGGCAACGGTAAACTCCTCTTATTTATTAAATATCTGAGCATCCACCACAACTTCAACATCGGTGAAGCCGGCAGAGTGAAGGAAATTTTCAAAATAAAGTTGGCCGAAGTTACTGGCTTGCTCAAGCACTCCTTCGGTCAAGGCGGCTTGCTTGATAGCCTCTTCGGCTTGTTTTAGAGCATCTCCTTGTAAGTTGGGGTTGTTGTTATCAAACATGAGGTTATTTTCGTAGTAAACAACGTGCGTACGCTCAAAGTCGATACTGGTTGTCAGGATTTCAGGGGGGGGCAGCACTAACCGAACTCGGGTGCCGTCGGTCCATATATCATCTTCATTCAACTTGCTTAAATCAAATCCGGCCTGAACCTCTCCATATACCAACATGAGCAACTTCTCCTTGTTACCAAGAAATTCATCAATCATACCTTCCGGTGGGGTTTCGTTATAGACTTCGGTAACGGTGCTGTATTCGACTGTGCTAAGCTGGGCCTGCGATTTTATAGATTGAATACTGACCACAGGCGGAGGTAAGGGGGTGTTTGTAGGGGGCACACCAGGGATGATACTGGCAAACTGCCCGGCCAGGAAGGTGAATGAACCAATACAGGCCAGGGCCACAACCACAATTGCCCCGATGAGAATATACTGGCGAGTCGATGCATTTGCCGTTCGATCTTTTTCATTTTGCTTGTTCACAGGTCACTATCCTTTATCTTTATTTCGATGTCTGTAAAGCCCAAAGAGCGCAATAGATTTTCAAACTGCACCCGGCCAGCCTTTTCAGCCGCCTTATAAATATCGCGTTCGGTGGCCCATTTCACCAGGGCTTCTTCGGCCAATTGGCGCGCCCGACCTTCTAAGGTGGCATCAGGGGTGACGAATAAGCCGGTCTCACGTTCGTATACCTGGGTTCGCTCGTTATCAATCCGGCTGTAGAGGATTTCCGGGGCAGGCAGGATGATTTCAACGCGAGTACCCTGTACTGTTATATCGTCTTTCGTTACTTTATCGAGGTCAAAGCCTGCCACGACTGTGCCTTCAGCCATCAACATTAATTTGTCACTGCCAAAAATCTCTTGCCAGAGATTAGCCGGTTCATTCTCAAGGTCGATTACTGTCCGCATGGCAAATTCGGTGGTTTCTAACCGTCCCAGAGCATTGATGTGGGTAATCACCACAATTGGAGTCGGGGTAGGGGTTAAGGTTGGGGTGGGCGTAAGTGTCGGTGTTGGGGTGGGGGAATAAGTTGGGGTTGGAGTTCGCGTAGTTGTGGGTGTATTGGTTACAATATCAGGCGGAGGTACGGTTGTAACTACGGCGATATTCCCAGCCGAACCATCGTTAGTTTGTCGGAATAAAGTGGTATTCTGCTGGCCTAATTGAAAGGCCAGTACAGCGATGCCCACGCCAAGAATAATTACAAATAGTCCGATAACAATTAAGAGGAGTCTTCGACTCTTATCCAAATTACATAACCTTTCGATAGTTGACCGGCTGATTCAACGATGACGCTTTTCCAGAGCAGCAATTACATCTGCCCAGCTTAAATCGCGAGATTCCAATAGAACCAGACTGTGGTAGATTAAATCAGCCATCTCCTCAATTACCCGTTCATCTGATTGGGCCAGGGCTGCAATCACCACTTCTGTCGCTTCCTCGCCTACCTTTTGGGCGGCTTTAGTTCGATCGGCCAGCAATTCGTTGGTGTACGAACCCGCTTTGGGATTAGTTTTTCTATCGGCGATAAGGGCCGTTAATTCGGTTAAAAAATTACTCATTGAATACCCAAGGTAACAAAGTGGCAAAGTTGCAAGGTAACAAGGGATAAAGCTAATATCTTGTTACCTGCGACCTTGTTTCTCTGTCACTTTGCTACTCTCCTATGGTAAACATCTCTTCGCGGGCTGGCCCGACAGAAACATACTTTATCGGCACATCGACTAATTCCTGGATGCGCTCAAGATAATGCTGGGCAGGTTTGGGCAGGTCGTCCCAAGTACGAACAGCGTTGGTTGATTTTTCGGGCCAGCCGGGCCAGCTTTCGTAAACCGGCTCAACGGTCTCATAGATGGGTGTATCAGGTACGTGTTGAATCAATGTTCCACCTGGTAGGCGGTAGCCGGTGCAGATTTGTAATTCCGGCAGGCCATCCAAAACATCCAACTTGGTGATCGCCAATTGGGTAAAGCCGTTAAGATAGGCCACATGGTTGAGCGCCGCCGCATCAAACCAACCACAACGCCGAGGTCGGCCTGTCGTTGCGCCAAACTCGCCACCCTTTTCGCGTAGCCATTGAGATATTTCATTGTCCCCCTGGTCTGTCGGCATCGGGCCTGCCCCAACTGCTGTATTATACGTTTTGACTACCCCAATTATCTCATCCAAGGCTTGAGGGGGCAATCCAGCCCCCACTGGCGCGAAGGTCGCGGTTGGGTTGGAAGAAGTAACATAAGGATAGATACCCCAGTCTAGGTCGCGCATGGCGGCCAGTTGCCCTTCTAAAAGAATGTGCGCCCCTTGCTCGTATGCCCGACGAACATCGATTATCGGGTCGATGAGCCGGTGCTGAAGCTTATCTCGCCAGGCAAGACATTGCTCAAATAGGTGAGCCGCTTCAAGAGGTTCTTGGTTAAAGCGGACCAACTCTCTATTTGCCACCTCAAGCGCTTTCTTAAGGCGTGGTTCCAACCAATCTGGGCGTAACAGGTCGCCCAGACGTAAACCACGCCGGGCAGCTTTATCACTGTACGCCGGGCCGATGCCCCGCTTGGTTGTGCCGAGCGCATTCTGTCCAGCCGTAGTCTCGTGGAGACCATCCAGCAGCTTGTGATAGGGCATAAGGATTTGCGCTCGCTCCGAGAGGTAGAGATTACCGGTATTCACGTCAGCTGCCTCTAGCGACTCCAACTCTTCAAGGAGCGTATTTGGATTGACCACACAGCCGGTCCCAATCAAACATTTTGTGTCGGCATAAAAGATACCGGAGGGAATCAGATGGAGTTTGAAGGTGCCATATTGGTTGATGACGGTATGCCCGGCGTTGTCCCCCCCTTGAAAGCGGATGACCCAATCAACATTTTCGGCCAGAGCATCGACAATGCGCCCTTTGCCTTCATCACCCCACTGAGCGCCTACCACGGCGGTTACTGACATTAAAATTTCTCCTGAAAATAAGTTAGGATAATATCACCATTGTAGCCAGGTATCGCGGCTATTTCTTATCATTCGACGCCGGTGTAAAACGGCTACAATCACTAATGTTACACTCATAGCAAAAACAGGAACACAAACGCACAGGCTGATGATTGTTAGGACTTCTGCTACCCCCATATTCTCATCAACTTATCTTTCTAAAAAAACAACTGGTCTCGCCGGTATGACAGGCAGGCCCGGCTGGATTAACATAAATCAACAAGGTATCGCCATCACAGTCGTAGTAGATATCTTGAATTTTCTGGGTATTGCCACTGGTCGCGCCTTTGTGCCACAGTTCTTGACGGCTTCGACTCCAAAACCAGGTTTCGCCACTTTCTACCATCAGGCGGACACTTTCCTCATTGGCCCAGGCCATCATCAGGACTTGTTTGGTGGTTGCATCTTGAACGATGGCCGGGATTAGACCCGTTTCATTAAATTTTAGTTGTTCGATGGTCAATTTTCAATATCCAAAATCTTTTTTTTAGGACGAACCGTGATATTTTTTTGTGCCAAATAATCTTTGACATCCTGAATAGATAGCTCTTGAAAGTGAAAGAGGCTGGCGGCCAGGGTCGCACTGGCGTTGGCCTGGTTAATAACCTCGGCAAAATGCTCTACGGCCCCGGCTCCTCCAGAGGCAATGACCGGAATAGATACTACATCTGTAACGGCTCGGGTTAGCTCAATATCAAAGCCAGCCTTGGTGCCATCGGTATCCATGCTCGTGAGTAGAATTTCACCGGCTCCCCGTTCCTGACACTCTTTGGCCCAGGCGATGGCATCCATGCCGGTTCGTTGTCTGCCGCCGTGGGTGGTGATTTCCCAGCCGTCATCATCCAACCGTTTGCGGGCATCGATGGCGACCACAATGGCCTGGCTGCCGAAGGCTTGCGCACCTTCGGTTATCAAGGAGGGGGTACGAACTGCCGCCGTGTTAATGCTGACCTTTTCCGCGCCAGTGGAGATAATGGCATGGATATCCTCCAGGCTACCAATGCCGCCCCCTACAGTAAAGGGGATAAAGACACTCTCGGCCACGCGCCGGGCAATATCTAACATTAGCCCTCGACCTTCGTGGGAAGCGGTGATATCTAAAAAGACCAGTTCGTCAGCCCCTTCTCGGTCATAGATTTGGGCCTGCTCAACCGGGTCGCCTGCATCACGTAAATTTATGAAATTGATGCCTTTAACCACCCGGCCTTCCATAACATCGAGGCAGGGGATGATTCGTTTTGCTAACATAGTGTCTCCTGAATGAGGGGGCAATGTAGCCTTAAACTCTACGTGTAAAACAGGGGAGTGCGAGATTTATTCCGCCGAAATTCACAGACTGAAGTCCGCACTCCAATTTACAGAAAAATTGAAACTTGTCACTTTTGATTATTCGCGAGCAATACGCATGGCTTCGGCCAGGTCTACGGCCCCGGTGTACAATGCCTTGCCAATGATAAGCCCTTCAAGCCCTTTGTGGGTTTGCGCTTTTACTCGTTTTACATCATCAATGCTGGCTACCCCACCCGAAACAATAACCTTAAACTGGTTGCCAGATTTTGCTGAGGCATTACCCGCTTCTGCCAGGGCAACGGCGGCATCGACATTAGCCCCGGTCAGCATTCCGTCTCTGGCAATATCGGTGTAAATAACATATTTTAGCCCAGCCGTTTGAATCATCTGAACGAGGTCGAGGGCATTGGTGTCGGCCATCTTGCGCCAGCCGTGGGTAGCAACCTTGCCATCTCTAACATCTAACCCTAACATAATCTGCTCCGGGCCAAATTTCCCCAAAATATCGAGCATTTGACGGGGACGGTCTGCAGCCATTGAGCCGATAATCACCCGGTTAATCCCGATACTTAGGGCATGGGCCACATCATCTGGGCTACGCAACCCTCCCCCAAACTGAACAGGAATCGTTACCCGGTCAAGAATGGATTGAAGGGCGTTAATATTTTTAGCGGCTTTTTCCGGGTCGCCGAAAGCGCCATCCAAGTTAACCACATGCAACCAGTCAACACCAATATCTGCCCAGGTTTCGGCTATAGCCGCCGGATCTTCACCATAGATGGTCTCGGCATTGGGGTCTCCCTGAGTTAGGCGAACACATTTACCATCTTTTAAATCAATTGCCGCAAAAATCTGCATTATCACTCCAATTAGTGGTGGTTAGTAATTGGTAATTGGCAGTTCAATGATAGTTACGGAGTTAACCCATAACTATCATTGACCATTAACTTATGATTTTTCTGTGAATTTCACGAAGTTCTTCAGAATTTGTAAGCCGACTTGCTGGCTTTTTTCCGGGTGAAACTGGATGGCACACACATTGTCTCGACCCACAATTGAGGGGTAACGTTGTCCATATTCGGTGCAGGCAAGGACATCTTTTGGATTGTGGGGCGTTACATAGTATGAGTGAGCAAAATAGGCGAAAT
>Ga0210124_1000479_pt1 | contig 20137 bp, 15 predicted proteins | sample Muzzi_PWC_D2_FD_185554 | JGI IMG/M metagenome (GOLD analysis project Ga0210124, IMG submission 185554) | Wetland microbial communities from San Francisco Bay, California, USA, that impact long-term carbon sequestration - Muzzi_PWC_D2 (SPAdes) | ecosystem: Environmental > Aquatic > Marine >... | reverse complement strand
CCCTTGAGTTCCTGATCAGCCTGACAGGCGGCGATGCGGCAGGACTTTACCCGAGCGAACCTGTTGGCCTCATTCTTACGCAGAGTGGATTCTCAGGCGCATTTGCTTCGGACTTCGATAATCTGCAGAGCGGTTTGCCCGGTACGGGAAACGGACTGGCGGATCTTGCTCCCGTCGTTCCCCTGCCCGGGGCCGGTCTACTCTCGCTTGTCGGGACAGGTTTGATCTGCCTGACGAGGCGCCACCATGCGTCAACCTGAACAGATCATCCGATGCAATGAACAACGTGGAACACGTCGTTCTCAGGGTAGGGAGAGTAGCAGATCATGTCCATGAAACGTAGTTTTGCGGCCGCATCGTACTTCGTCCTGGCGTTCACCTCCGTCTTGTCAGCCGAACTGATTGGTGTCGGCGAGGTGCTGCGATTCCCGGTCATCGTATTCGATGGCAGGGGGACGTCGTCCTACAACGCCGTGACAGATGTCTTCTTAGTAGACGCCGATCCGATTGCGGTCAAGTTCGCCCCCGAAGAAGAGCCGCGTCCTGTGGGGCCCACTGGGCAGCCGCTCAATGAAGAGGTCTCCATACGGCTGACCGTGAATGACGAGGGGCTCCTGTCGGGTGGCGTGCCAGGCGACGACCTCGTCGTGATCGGAGAGGTCGATGCCGACGGTGATGGAACCGTCGACTATGCCGGTGTCCTGCTGACCGGCGAGATCACGGACTTCGGCTTTGACACGATCGGCGATGGCGGTCTCAGAGGTGGCAAGAGGTTTTCCGTGCCAGCCCGGTTGTTTGATTTCAAGTTTTCACTCACCGGTGGCTCCATGGCGCCGCTTTTTACCGACGGATTCATAGGGGTCGTATTGACAAGCGAAGACTCAACTTTTGACAGTGACTTCTCGGTCGACTTCGATGGTAGAGCGAAGGGCAATATCGGGTTTGTGGCCTTGCGCTGCGACGATCCTGGTGAAGAGTGCGACGACGGGTTGTTCTGCAACGGCACCGAGTCCTGCGTAAACGGCGTATGCCAGCCGGGCGAATCACCGTGCGACGACGAAATCCCGTGTACGATCGATTCCTGTGACGAAGGCACGGACACGTGCGATCATGTATGTCTTACGCCGGCCATCACGTGCCCGACCGAGTTGACCTTTGAATGCGACGCGATCGGACCGTTCGGCGATCCCGTGATTGACGACGATTGCAGCGTCAATCCCACCTTCACATGCACCGAGATGTCTCAACCGGGAAAACTCCCGCAAGAGGAGATGATCACTCGGACCTGCACCGTGACCAACGATTGTGGAAACTCGGACAGTTGTGTTCAGCAGATCAACATCGTGGATACGACGCCGCCCACGGCCACCTGCCCGCCCGACTTGACCTTTGAGTGTGATGATATCGGCGATTTCGGCGGGCCGACCGACATCTCGGACAACTGCGCCGAGAGCACCAATATCACCGTCGAGACCGAAACGATCATTGGTGACTGTACGGCCGGCGGTCGTGGCATCAGCCCACCGCCCATCGAGACGAGAATCAATACGTACAAGGTCAGCGACGGCGCGGCCACATCGCGCACGGGCAACACGGGAAACACGGTCACTTGTGTGCAACGCGTCGACATTATCGACACCACACCGCCGGTCCTCTTGAGTTGCCCATTGGGGATAGAGGCCTGTGCGGGCGAACCCCTGGTGTTTGAATTGCCGGCGTGCATGGATGCGTGCACGGACTGCGAGGTCACGTGCATACGAACCGACGGCCTGCCGCTGAACGCCGCGCCCGGCGCCGACCCGTTTTCCATTGTCTGTACAGGTACCGATGAATGCGGAAACGACTCATCGGCGTGTGAGATCCCTGTAGGCGTCGTAGATTGTTCGATACCGGCCGTGTCCACATGGGGCCTGATCATCCTCGCCCTATTGATTCTGGTCGGCGCCAAGATCAAGTTCGCGCAAGGTGACCTCCACACCGGCTAGGCACGGCCCATCGATCAACGACGCAAGGGGCAAGGCACACGCAACAAAAAGGTCTGGCGAACACGCGCAAGTGCCGCCTAAGGCACGAAGGGCACGGCAGGTCCGTCTCTCCTAGCGATGTAGCCTGACAAGATCTGGTGCCCCATAGGCAGCAGAATGATCCTTGGTAAAGATCACGGTTCGCTGGGCCGCGTGGCGCCTGATTGGCCCTCGCGACTCGTTTCTCAACCTACGCTTTGCCTTCGATCAGCTCATATTCGAATTGCGCCTGCCCAAGTGCCTCTTCCATCGTGAGGTGACAGGTGTCGGCAACGCATCGACCGCCTTGGTCAAGCCTGAGCAAGAAGTGCATTCCGTCTCTTTCTTCAATGGTGACTCGATGAACCTGGGACGTAACGTCACCTTCTCCCGAGGTCATGTGCTTTGCAGTTCCGAGTTGTCGAGCGACTCTTGCTGAGTAATTCATGGCAGTCTTGCCGCTTCAATAGCTGGCTTGCAACACCAATTGGCACGCAGCGGCGCAATTTACTCTAGTAGTGCCGCCTCACCCGGATGGCGGCCGAGCCAGTCGACGGCGCCCGTTTCAATGTCATAGACGGCTCCGATGACAGCCAGGGCGCCCGCACGCAGCCTGTCGCGACAGATGTCACTGCAATGAACCAGGTTTGAAATGCTCTGCCATACATTTTCCCGCACGGCGATTTCGACAAGTGTCTCCAGGTCGACATCGCCGGCCTGTCGACGAGCCTCTCGTACGGCAGGTTCGATCTGCTCGAGCAGGCGCTGCACGCTGGGTATGCTCGGCTGCTGCTTGACTGCCGCCGTGACCGCTCCGCAACGACGATGCCCTAACACGACGATCAGCGGGCACGCCAGGTTTTCTACGGCAAAGTCAACGGAGCCGGTCCCGTGGGTTCCGACGACGTTGCCGGCCACCCGGATGACGAACAGATCGCCGATGCCCTGATCGAACACCAACTCTACCGGCACCCGCGAGTCCGAGCATGCTAGCACGGTCGCGATCGGATTCTGCCCCTGCTCGGCCAATTCGCTGCGCAAGGTGGCGTCCAGATTCGGATGCCGTGCCTCGTCGTGTACAAACCTGCGATTGCCCTCTTTCAGCGATGCCAGTGAGTCACCGCCGCGTGCAGACAAGCTGATGGAATTGGAATCCGTCGAGGAAGCGGATTCGGCCGACAATCGATCGTGGGAATCAGATGTATTCAACTTCTTCTCTTCAAGAAACCGGTGCAGACGAATCATAGAGTCCGGACTTGGGGGAAAGCTAGTCGGACGGGCGATAGGAGGCAACCGGCAGCAAATCGCGCGTCAAGATCGGCATCTTACCGTTCCGCTACCTCCGTCGCAACACTGGTTTCCGGTTCGGTCGTCGCGCTCACCGGCTCAAGCTGTTGGTCGCCTTTTTCCTGGGTCAGGTGCCCCTTCTTTTGCTGAGCCTGCCGCAGGTCACGCACGGTATCTACTTGCATTTCCTCAGGCTTGCCCCAGGCTTCCGCGTGCAGGTAGGTGCCGCGCTCACCCGCGGGCTTCTGGACCTCCACCGGACTGCGATGGGCAACGGCGTACGGGTCCTTGCGAACACCGGTCACCTGCCATGATACCTCCACGTTGGGCTTGTCGGTTTTGACCATGAACCGGTGGCCGCTGATCTTTTCGCCAACGATGGCCTGGGCGAACTGGCCGATGACTGTCAGCTGGTAGCGAAAGTCCTTGTTGAGCGCCTCGACGTAGGCCGGCAATTCGACCCATGCTTCGCCAGTGCCATCCGTCGTGACATTCCCGTTGTAGATGTTCATCATGTCGGGGCTTTCGACGCTGGTTTGAATCAGATACTTGTTCTCCGGGTCAAGCGGATGATCAATCTTGGAGCTCCTGCTTCCACTGGTCAGCGAGCCGGTTGCGTGTACGTCCCCCTGAAAGTACCCGGCATAGTTGGTACCGCTGCCGGTGGCAGCTCCAAATACGCCGTAGTTGGTACCGGAGCCGCCGTTCACTGTTCCCCAGAGGCCGTAGTAGTTGCTGGAGCCGGTCGGGTTGACTTCGCCTTTTGCGCCCACGTATCCGCCCACGAAATAGCCGCCGAAACCGTAGTAATCGACCTCGGCGGCCTTGCCATAGACCGCCTTGGCATCCGCGGCGGCCGGCACGCCGAATTCCGCATGGACCACATGCGTGTTACTGCTGGGGGCGACCCCGTAAAAGTAGCCTGAGTAATTGGTTGTTCCGCCCGAGGCGATACCGTAAACGCCGTAGTTGACGCCCGCGCCCGAGGCGTCTCCGCTGACACCACGCTTGATTCCGGAGAGCCCCTGAACCGTGCCTTCGAGTCCGGTATACTCCAGGAACTCCGAGTCGGTACCGGACTCCACGAAACAGTAAGCACCGGTTCGGCCTCCTTCGAAGTAGCCGCCGTACCCCCAATAGTTACCAGGTTTCGACTTGCCGTAGACCGCCGTCGGGTTTCCCTCGCCCGAACCGGTGAACTCCGCATGTACGACATGTGTGCCAAACTCGGTTACATCACTCGTGAAGTAGCCGGCATAGTTCTTCGCCCCATCGCCGGCATAGCCTTGGACGCCGTAGTTGGTACCTGCCCCTCTGGCAGATCCATGGAGACCGCGCATGATGCCTGTCGTAGTCCCCCAGGCCTCGCCTTCGATCGCTGTGTAATCCAGTTCGTGCTGATCGATGCCGCCTGCTACTTCGGCGTGGATGCCGGTGTTTCCGCCTATGAACTTGGCCGCGATTCCGCGGTAGTCAGCGGGCGCGCACTTGACGTACAGACCCAGAGGGTCCGTGTTCCCGGTACCCGTGTACTCCACGTGTAGCACTTCCGTGTCGAAGCTGTCATGGTCGCTCTCGAAGTAGCCTGCGTAGTTGTAGCCGTAAGCCCCTGACGCAAAACCATGGACACCGTAGTTGGTGTAGCCGTTTCCGGTGGCCCTCCCGGCCACCCCATACTTTTCCGGTGACCCGTCTGCATCTCCGACGACCGTTCCGCTGAGCCCGTACAGGTTCATGGCGTCGCCCGCCAGGTCAGCGTTTACGGAACCGATAGCACCGACGTAGCCGCCCCTGAATTCGCCACCAATGCCCTTGCCCAGACGCGGCGTGGACTCGCCATAGACGCCCACGGCGTTTACGCCGTACTCACCCGTGTAAGTGGCGTGGAGCACATGCGTGGAATCGCTCTCGCCGTTCGACTCGGCGTAGACCGCGGCATTGCTGCTGAAGGAATTGGAGTTGACGAACTTGCCTGCATGGCCGTAGCCGGTGTTCAGGAACAGGGCTCCATTCGAACTGCCCTCCACACCGAGTGTCCAATCGACCTGGGGCGCCATGCCGATGCCGACATGCCCGAGCGTATCTACCGTGAAGATCGGCGTGTGTTCAATGGTCAAGCTCAACAGATTGCCGCTGTCCTCAGGCGCGTCCACCACCAGCCAGGATTCGGGGAGTGTCGTGCCGATGCCCACGCGGCCTGCTTGATCGACATAGACGACGTCTTCAGGCGCGCCGTCGGACGCATCGAGTGAATGGCCGTCCGGCCCGGCGCCGATCGTGACACAGTTTCCGGCGCCGTCAAGAAACACACCGGGGCCGTCACAAAGTATGGCCGCATTCGTGTCGGTGGTGTGCGGTCCTGTGGATATCGGCGCCTCGGCGATCGTCGTTCCGAAGGCAAGGTCCAATGGGCCATTGGTCACGTACGCCTCCACCCCTTCTTCGGACAGCTGCGTATCGTTGTCGCCATCCGCGATGTCCGCGGGAACATCGGTCAAACCCGCCCAGGGCATTGTGCTCGCAAATAATGATTGGGGCGCTGCCTTGACGGGCTGCCGCGGCAATAGTGTCGTGTAGTCCACACCAGGTGGACACCTGACGGCAACTTCGAGCCATCGCGCCTGACCGTTGAATGCGGCGATTCCGAAATCAAGGTCAACGGTGAACAGGCCACTGACGATACCAACCGCGTCGACGCCGGCGAAAGTCAACGTGGACCCAACCTGACTCACCGGATTGGTGCTCACCGGGTCATCCCAAAGGGCGAACGCCATGTCGCACACCCCGGTGACCGGTATGTCTCCGTGCTTGAGTTGGCCCTGGTAGGTGAAAGCTTGATTGAGCGGGCCGGCATCCAGGGTGCCGACGATTCCGCCCACCGCCGCCGTAAGCCAAATCGCACATCCTCGTCGTCGTGTCATGATAGACCTCTTGCGTGACCAGTTCCCTCGTATCAGTCGTGCCTGTTTATACTCGTGAACACGGAGTCTTCCTGGGCCGAATTCCCGGCCCGCATGTCACCCGCGTGGCACACACAAATACCGCGATCTGGAGATGCTCGGTGAAGTGAAGCGGTCTCCGGCCCAACGGCCGTTCCACCCGCCAGCAGACCTCCCAACCTCAAGTGATTTTATCTTACAGGATCACTGCAATCTGTTTCAAGGATGGTGAGCAACGCGACCAAGAGCGTCCCTGTAGTTCCGATAAACTCACGCAGGCAGGTACATGGGCGACCGCGTTCCGATGTTTGCAAGAAGATAAGATGATTACGCAAGCGCACGGGAGCGCCGGACATTGCGCGATTCAGGCCCGCGATCGCGCAGGGTGACTGAATTTGTTCGATCGGCTCGTCCGCGCCGTCTGGCTTGATCCCAAACGGCCTCGGCGTTCGCCTTTAAGCCTGTCAAGATCCAAGAAATCGGATGCATCGAGATGTAACCCGACCTCGATATACCAGCGTGCCGGCCGCCAGCATCAACAGCGCCATCGCGATCATACCCCACTCCGACACGGCGGGTGCGTCGCCGGGCACTTGAGGTACGTCGCGCACGCAGCGGACGTGATTGAAGATTCTGACGACATCGCCCTGCGGACCGTTGCCCAGCGGCCAATTCGCCGGGTCGCCGATCTTTGGGTCGCTGCGCTGCGCCCCCGCGCCGTGAACGTCCCAGAGCACGTAACTGCCCGATCCCGGCGGCGCCTCCATCCAACCCAGGGCTTCGCCAAATGCGAAATAGGCGCCCCACGCGCCGGGGTTGGCGGACCAGTTGGCGTGGGTTGTACTCGTCCAATAGAAGGGGTAGTTCGTCCCGCCGCCCTCATCGACGATCGGAGTGACGCTGAAGATCGGATCGATGGCCGCCGAGCCGCTGGTATCCGGTGATCGCGTGTAATCGAGGATTGTCTGCAATTCCTTCGCGTTCGGCAGGCGCCAATCATCGTGGCCGGCGAGAGTCAACCCCTCGGCATACGCCAGGGCGTCCTCCCAGTTCAAACCCGTCACGCTGTCAGCTTGCTGCCACATCAGCCCTGTGTTCGAGTCGATCACGGTCCCATCGCCTTGATCGGCGAAGTTGTTCACATCGTAGTTCGTATTGCCCCGAACGAAACGAACGAAGGAGAGCTTCGTGAACTCCTGTCCGGGCGGACCGACAGGTTCCGTGGGATATCCCTTGATACGCCCATCGGCGAAGTTGACGCCGAAGGCCGTCGCGTTGCCGTTCATCGTCGTGCTGACGTATTCCGTAGATGACCAATACTGGGCATCGATCAAACGAACGCCCGCGCTTTCGTCGCCGTAGACGAAGTCGAAATAGGTGGTATCGATGAAGGGCACGAGGTCGGCCGGGTCGCCGGAGAATCCGCTGGGGTCGATCCCGCGAAAGTCCATCAACGAATAAAGCTCTTTGATCGATGGACTTCGCCAATCATTGAACCCACCGTAGTTCTGCGCGTTGAGTGTGGCCGCGTAAGCCTGCGCATCGGCCCAGGTCAGCGTGTCGTCATTGTCGACGTCCCCGTCCCCGTCCGTGTCGGGCGTGCGTTGCCAGGTCAGACCGGTGTTGTTGTCGAAGACCGTCAACCCGTCCCCGCTGACGACATAGCTGGGCGGGCTTCCGGCATACTGCGCATCCTGGCCGTAGAACGGCTGGCCGGGTTGCGGGCAGGTGATTTCCGTGCCGACGTCGTTGTAGCACGCCGCCTGGCCGGTATCGACGACCACGTAATCCGCCGATTGAACCGGCAGACAGCCGCAAGTCAAGACGCCAAAGACGACAGCCCCTCGAAGTTTCATCGGGTGCATACGGACGCTCCTTTCCTTTCCCGTTGCCTAACGATTGGTGCTTTGAATTAATGCCGCCAGGACAAGAAATACTCGGGCGAATTGTCGGATGCTCGGGTTCCAATGGCCGTCGATGCCGAGATACTGACCAAAATGCGTTGGGGATTGCTCTCGCGACCGGCACACCTTGCCCGGCAGGGTGCATCGCAATTCACCCTACACCACGCGAACGGAGACGCCCATGGCCGCGCGTTTGGCGAGTTCGTCGAAAAGGCTTTGCGTACTCGGCGTGGTGACGCCGATGCAGCCGAGCGTGCCCGCCGCCCCGCCGTCGGGGTGAATGCCCAGGTTGCCGACACCGAGCCACAGGAACCACGACAACCCCTGCTGATCCGTGTATGCCGGCGCCGCGTATTTCGGATCATCCGGCACACCCAGCCCCGGCTGACCGGCCATCAACGCATTTGCAGGGGCGAAGTAGGTACCCGACTTCAGCCCGCCCATATTGCTGCTCCCGGACCGCGCCGACCACGATCGCCCGAATCCTCGCAACTGATTCGTGGATGGTTCAAAGGTCAGATCCGCCATGGTGCTGCCTCCTGCGCCGGATGAGCACAAATTGAAGCGTTACGCGAGTTGCGGCAAAAAGTAGCGTAGCCCATGGAATGGAAAGTTACAACAATGGGGGCACCGTGCCCCTGCGCGACTCCGGGGTACGCAGCTTCGCGGTGGATTCCATCTGCAACCGGAGAGCGTACCCCAGAGGGAGGCGTTTTCGGTACCTGGAAGGCGATAGAACCGCGTTTCACAAGTCCTACAAGATCCCGAGCGTACGGGCATCGCTCTCACGACGCACACGGCCTGGCTGCGCCAAGCCGTGCCGCCCGCGATCGTCGTCGTGAGATTTATGAAACACAGTAATACGCTACGGAGATTCTGACGGTGCCGATGTGTTTACGGCGGAAAACCATGTGAGTGACGCAGCGTGTGCCTCGGAACCGCATCGGCCGAATATTCTACGAATTCGCATCCCGCATCGCGGTAACAGCGAGAGGGATGCCGGACGAATCGACTCGTGAGTTCGATCAAATGAGACTCAGGCTCAATTGACTGGACATCAGGCCGGAACCTGGCACTTCGCGACGTCCAGCGTGGGCGCCAACCTTGGTTTGCGTAACGGGTGCGTAATTGCGGCATATGCCCCCCATGCCGCTCCGCCCGTCGGATGTATAATGATCGGCTTGTGCCGCCGCTATCTCGCGCAACTTGCGCCGACGACGGAGCAACTACCTTCACGAGCGAACGAAAGATGATCGACGAAGCTATTGTCAGAAAGGTCGTTACGGGAGAGGCCTATCGCGTCGAGCGAGACGCCCTGGCGCGAGGCGGGTCGCAGGTTTCCGAGCGGCCCGGACTGATGAAACAACTGGAGAACAAGAAAGTCCGCCTGATCTTTCCCACCGACGCGCGGATCGTGGAGCACGGCACCGCGGTCGGGCTGGTGTGCCTCTTCGATCAGGTCGATGACGTCAACATCTACGCGCACCCCGTCTTTGCGGGGCCGAGCGTCAACACCGCACTGCGCAGCCTGTTCGTGCCGGAAGCCCAGGCCCACCCACAACCCGGGATCGCTGGGTACAAAGCGCGTGAAAAATTCACGGCGTGGAAGACGGCCGCATGGTTCAAATTTCTGACCGATGAACTGGAGTTGGGCACAGAACGTGCGTCAGCCTTGTGGCTCACCAGCTTTTGGAAGGCGCTGGATCGCATGTACGGCGGCGGCAACCTGCAGACCGATGCCCTGCCCGCGTAGTGAGAGGTCCTGCCATTGCGTCGGATGAAGCTCGTGTTACCGGTGCTTCTCGCGCTGCCGGGCGCGTGTGCGCCGGCGCGTTTTGCGGACGGCGTACCCTGGTCCATTCGCCGCTCGCATACGACCAACGCCCGTGCGCAGTTCGTCCGAGAACGCCCCTACCTGCGATTCAACGCGTTTCTTCTGGACGAATTGACACAAGTGCAGAGCGCGGACGACGCAGCCACTGCATCTGATCTCCTGCTTTGCGCCTTGGATGAGTCCCACGATCTCGCGATCCATGTCCTGCAATACGAACTGGATCGCCTCCCGATGGCGGAAGTTGAAAAGCTGTTGGACAGGTACTTCGGACCGCAAGATCAATTCGCTCATCCGAGAGAGGCCCTGCGAACACGATTCCTGCGCGTCGTCGAGGCTAACTTTGTAAGCTATCGGCAAACCGTAGAATCGATTGCCAGGCTCGACGATCTTCGGAAAGAGGCAAAGGCGCTGCAGCGCGCATGCCTCCCGTCGCCGAAAGACCACCATGGGGGCCGGATCGCCACCGGAATGGTGGCGCTCACCATCAAGGAAGAGCGCGGACCGTTGGATCACGGCGGTCCTGATGTCGACCTGTACACTCCGAACCCCGCGTTATACGCGGCAGGCGAGGAGGAAACCGACATACAGGAACGCGACCGGCTGGCACGCTATGCACCGATCATCCTGCAGGAGCGTGTGAAGGATCCGGATTATGAGCCGGATACGGATCTCATCGGCACCATCAGGCTTGCAGGCTTGGCGAAAGCGCCGAAGGTTGCGGTCGACACGAAAGCCCCGAGCGTCTACGCCTACCACAGTGACACGCTCATCGGCGGCGAGCGCCATGCCCAGCTCACCTACACGTATTGGTTTCCTCGCCACCCGAAATTGAAGTTCGGAGACGCGGAGGCCGGCGACATTGAGGGCGCCACCTTACGAATCACGCTGGACCGGGACGGGCGCCCACTTATTTTCGAGACGCTGCTCAATTGCGGCTGTTATCACCGGTGCTATCCGTCCGATGCCTTGGAGTCCGCCGCCTGCGATTCATTCGGCGCGCCACTGAAGGGCAAGCGGTTTTGCGTCGAGCGCAAGGTCGCCGGGCGTATGGATTGGATCCTACCGGAAGTCGTGGATGTCCCCGCAGTCGGCGAGAGGCGGCCTATCCTCTTCAGTCGTGCCGGCTATCACGGACCGGCGGGGATCACGTTTGATCGGAAAGAACTGGCGGATCGAACGGTCCGCGCGGAAAGGGCTTACCAGCTACGCCGGTACGATGAGTTGGAGCACCTGTCGGTAGACGATGGCTATGGCAGCATGTTTCTGGATAATGGGCTGGTGCGCGGTGCCGAAAGGCTCGAGGGTGCGTTGCTCGCGCTGACCGGCATGCTCAGCGCCGGCCAACCGCGCCAACGCGGCACGCAGTTGCTGCATTGGGATCAATACGATCTGGACGATCCGCATTTGCTGGAGACCTGCCTGCGGATACCGTCCGGCTTCTAATTACCGGCAATGACTCAACCGAGGGTTGAATGGGAGAGGTTCAACAGAAATGCTCATACATTTCGACACGCGCCGCCACGAGTTTTTGGCTTTTCTCGTTCTCTTAGGACCCGTCATCATGCCGGGTCTGATCGGGTGCGCCGGACCCGTGCCGCTCACCGTCGCCATTCGCCAGCAGGACGAAACGGACTATGTCTCGGCGCTGAACAAAACCAACATGGACGCCCGTGCGGCCTTCGCCGATTGGATGGCGAACGAACGCCAGTCATCACCGGCCGACGTGCTTGAAGCCGATGCGCAGCTCAGCCAGAAACGCAATCCCTTCGACGCCTACAAGGACGACATCGCTTTGAGCCGTGGGGCCGTGATCTACAAGATCCACTGCGCCCGCTGCCACGGAGACGATGCCCGCGGGCGCGGCCCGTCCACCCTCGACGATTATCCAGCGAAGGATTTCAAGTCGTTCGGCAAGCGTTTCGCGGCCACGCTGCATCGCGGCGCGCCGCGGAAGTGGTTCCGCGTGATTCGCGACGGCGATGGCGATGAGGTCGATTATCCGGACGGCCGGCAGAAGGCCATGCCGCCATTCGGCGATCAACTGACGCGCGAACAGATCTGGCTGGTGATTACGTATCTGCAAAGCTTGGATGTCCACGCGCCGGAACATCCGGAGCGGTCATAGGGGAGTCCGACATCCGACACAATCCTGAAAACGACAGCGAAGCGGAACCGCCCGGCAACAGGCAGATTCTCCTGACCGGGGCCACTGGATTCCTCGGGCACTATGTGCTCACGGAACTCCTGCGGCGATCCAACGCCACGTGCCGGGTGATGCTGCGGCCGCCGCTGCAGGCGTCTATGACTAAACTGGAGCGATTGATAGCGCCTTTGGGAATCGATCTGCCGTCGGCGGTTGCGGATGGTCGGGTGATCGGCATGGCCGGCGAGTTGCCGGATTCGTTGCCGGATGATCTGCTCGACGGATGTCGCACCATCATTCACGCGGCGGCCAGCACCAAATTTGATGCCGATGCGGCCGGCGAACCGGCGCGGACCAACGTACTCGGTACCCGCCGCCTGCTTCAACTCGCCACGAGCCGCCGAGTCGAGCGGTTTGTGTTCGTCAGCACGGCATTTGTATGTGGGCGGCGCGGCGAGCGGATTCCTGAGTCGATCGACATCGCGCCCCCCGCCCATGAAAACGCCTACGAGCGCTCAAAATGGGAGGCCGAGCAACTCGTCTGGTCCTGGCAGTCTCCGGAGCGGACGTCGTTGATCGTGCGTCCATCGATTCTCTTCGGCGACCTTGCGACGGGGCGATCGACCAACTTCTCAGGCCTCTATCTGATCGCGCGGGCGACGGAGTTGTTGTCACGCGCCGTCTACGACGATTCCGCGATCGATCCGCGCCATATCGCGCTGCGCATCCTCGGTAGCAGCGAGGCGACAACCAACGTGATCCCGGTGTGCCAGGCCGCTTCGACCATTGTCGACCTTGCGCTCTCGCCCCACGTGGAGAGTGGCGTGCGGCATCTCGCTCATCCGGATCCGCCGACCAACGACACTATCAAGCAATGGTTGGAGGCCTATTTCGACATCGGCGGCGGCGTATTTGCTGACGCTGCATGGCCGCTCGACGACCTGAACTCGTTCGAGGATGTGTTCTACTCGTTGGGTAACACCGTCCGCGACTATTTTCGAAACAGCGCATCGTTTGACATGTCAGACAGGAATGCGATCGATTCGTGTCTACCGAACATGGATCAGGCGTGGTTCAATCGATGCCTTGACTACGCCTTGCGGACGAACTGGGGGCGAACCGAAAATGGCCGTGACACGGGACGCAACGGCAAGGGCAGCGTCGACCCGCAATGGTATTTCGAGGAGTTTTTGCCTTGGGCGGTGCCTCAATCGGCGGTCGCTGCGATGAAGGCACTCACAACCATCGTACGCTTCGTGCTCGAGGGACTTCACGACGGCGAGTGGGTATGTCGCTTCGACCAAGGGCGACTCATGGAGGTGCATCGCGGGCGCAACGGTCTTCGCGAAGACTTCGGTTACCGTATCACGCCTGAGGCGTTCAGCCGTATCGTCACCGGGCGGGCGGCGTTGCAGGCCGTGTTTTTCGAAGGACAAGCGGATATGCTGGGCCAGGCGGATCTGGCGCTCCGCATGGTGCCGATCATGTCCACTTTTCTAAAGGACTTTCCCGTTGGATCCGGCGGACCACATGCCTGAATCGCGCGCGGCTTCGTTCGATCATGTTGTCGAGGAGCAGGTTCGGATTCCCTGCGACGGGCGAGACCTGTGCGGATCGCTGGCCTATCCGGACAGAGGCGAGGCACACACGTGGGTTCTGTTGGCCGGACCCCATCCACTGCTAGGCGGCGATCTGGCCAACAACGTCGTGCGTGCGATCCAAGTGGCGTTGGCCGGCGCAGGTGCGATCACGCTGTCCTGGAATTACGGCGGTGTGGGTGGGAGCGACGGCGGACCGGAGGATTGGGAAGCCGTGACGTCGGCTTTTTGGGAGTCAGGCACATTCGAAGAAGAGCGCGGCTGGGTCGCAGAAGCCCGGCATGTGCAGGCCTACCTCCGAAGGCAATGCGACGGACCGCTGGTGCTGATCGGCTATAGCTTCGGTTGCCGCGTGATGATGGAAGGGGCGGCGGTGGACGAAGCGAACGCATTCGCGCTGATCTCCCCAAATCCCAATACGGTTGACTTCGGCAAGCTTGCAGCGACCGCGGCGCCGTTGCTGGTGGTGCATAGTACGAACGATTTTACGTGCTCCGTGGAGGCGCTCGAAACCTGGTATACCACCCTGCGTGAGCCGAAGACGCGGATCTTGATCGACGCTGGTGAACACTTCTTTCGAGGCCGGGAAGACGAAGTGGCACGATCCGTTTTGTCGTTTGTGGACGCTATAGGCTATTCCTAAGCCTGATTTCTGGGTGGCACGGTCTGGCGAAGCCAGGCCGTGGTGCCTGTAATACCCATGGCCTGCCCCTTCGGGTCAGACCATGCCACCCACGGATTGGCGACTATGGGTTGGCCACTACCGTTCCGGCAGTATTGTGTCTGCAGGTTGCGAGGTAGCTTGAAGGTGTGCCACTGCTCTCGAGCAGTGCGGAGACCCGCGACGAGTGCGCAGCCGCGAAAGGCACCGCTCAAGAGCGGTGGCACACCAATTCGCCGACTCAAGATTGACGAGTCACCAGGGGGATGAGGACTCCGGAGAAAAGCGAATCGATATGACCGAATCGTCCAATCGCAACACCGTGGATGAACGACTTCGTCGGGTGCTGGCCACTCACCTCGATCCCAAGGGCGGATCGCAGTTCTGGCTGGCTCGTGCCGCGGCTTTGACCTTCGACCCGAGGGACGAGATTCATTGCATGGACGACCTGCCGATGCTCGGCGTCACGAACGCCAAAGACCTGGCGGCCCATCCGCTGGAAGATTTTCTACCGGCGTCCGTGCGGGAACGAGCATCCGAACTTGTGGTGGCCCAAACCGGAGGCACGATGGGGCATCCAGTGTGGACTGCCTACCTGCCAAGTGAATTCCACGAGGCGTTTGTCGAACCCTTCGTGGCGGCGGCCAAACACGTCGGCTTTCCACAAGGTGGAAGGTGGCTATACATCGGTCCCTCCGGTCCGCACATTATCGCGCGGGCTGCCGAGGCGATCGCCCGCGCGGGGGGATCGATGACGCCGTTCATGGTGGACTTCGATTCGCGCTGGGCGCGCAAGCTGTCCGCCGAGAGCTTTGCGGCGAAACGTTACCTCACTCACGTCGTCGAACAGGCGATGGCCGTCATCGATATGCAATCCGTCGACACCCTCTTCACCACGCCGGCGGTGTTGCGTGTCTTGGCCGAGGCAATGACGCCGTCGCAGCGCGGCGCGATTCGAGGCGTCCATTACGGCGGCATGGCCATCGACCCGGTGGAGTTGCACGCTTTTCAAAGCACGCACTTTCAGAATGCCGTCCACCTGGCAGGCTACGGCAACACGCTGTTCGGATGCTGCCTGGAGCTGGATGCCGCGCCCGGAAGAGACTTACGCTATTACCCGCTCGGCGACCGTTTGGTATTCGGAATCCTCTCCTCGGGCGATGTACAAAAGGCAGCTCCCCGCTATGACGTGCAGGGTGAGGCCGGGCGCGTTGTCTTCTCGCGGTTCGACGAGAGCGTGCTGCTCATCAACGTCCTGGAGCGCGACGAGGGAAATTTGATCGCACCACCGCACGATGCCCCCGAGGGCTTTCACCTTCACGGTGTGTCAGCTCCGCAGCCGTGTCACGAACAAACACCCGAGGGCATTACATCTTTGTACTGAAGCCCTCCAGCGAGTCGTACGCAAATCGGGCGGTTGACTGGTAATTGCGATCGTAGAGGCTGCTTGCACCACACTGGCGGACAAGCCGCCAGTGGCACCCCCGCGCGCAGCACACTTTCAAATCGAGAACCCACGTTCAGAGGACATGGGCCACCACTACCGCGTGCGGAGATCCGCGCGCAGGCCAAACTGCCTCGCTTGCGGCGTGTTGGGATGGTCACACATCTCTTAAATCATCGCACCTATTGCATTTATTCCCGTAGATCCGTTACATTGATGTTGATTCGGGGATCCCATCATGAAAAGACAAAGCGTGAAAAGACGTGCCCGTATGGCCGCGTACGTCGTGGCCCTTCTGTTCGGCGCCTGCGGGGCGCAAACGGCAAAGGCTCAGTTGACCGTCGTATCCGTTTCGCCCGCGGCGAGGTCGTTGACGACACCGGTCGGTTCGAGCATCGCCGTGACCTTCGATCAGCCGGTCAATCCGGCCACGGTCGACAGCCTGAGCTTCTGGGCGTTTGGCCGCTGGAGCGGGACGGCCACAGGCACTATCAGCCTGGCGAATGGCGACACCACCATCGTGCTGACACCCGACGAACCCTTCTTCGCGGGCGAGCAGGTGTCCGTGTATCTCTCGCACGATCTGGCCGGCGCGGGCGGGGCGGCGCTGCGCAGCGGCGGCTACTCCTTTCAGTTCTGGACGGCGGCGGGCCGTGCGAACATGGTCTTCGCCGAGAACGACCGGCTCTCCACGCGAACCAGTCCGACCGTTACATCGCGTGCGTACGGCGGGATCGCCACAGACCTCAACGGTGACGGCTTTTCCGACATCACGGTGGTCAATGAGGACACCGCCGACCTGCGCGTCTTTCTGAATCGCGCCGACGACACGGGACTGTTGAATCCGTTCATCCAGCCGACGTTTCCGGTAAACCATCGCGCCAGCCCTTCCGAACCTTCGGACTTCAATCGCGACGGTCATGCGGACATCTGTGTGGCCAACATCGACACGAATTCGGTTTCCATTCTGATGGGCAACGGTGACGGCACGTTCGGTCCGCAGCAAGAGGTCGGGGTCGGCGCGGCGCCGCGCGGCATCGCCGTGCTGGACTTCGACGGCGACGGCGATATCGATATCGTGAACACCAATATGACGTCCGACAACATGACCCTGCTTCGAAACAACGGGAACGGCGTATTCAACTTGCAGGCATCGTTTGATAGCCTCGGGTCGGGCGAATGGGCGCTAAATGCCGCGGACATGAATGAGGACGGTTTGCTCGATCTGGTCATCGGAGCGCGTACGGGCCAGCAGATGCTGGTCCACACCGGGAATGGCAACGGTACCTTTTCGATTGCCTCCATTCAATCTACGGGCGGCTCGGTGTGGATGATCGCGTGCGGCGATGTCAACGGCGACGGGCACGAGGACGTGTCAGCCGTCAATAGCACGAGCAACAACGGGGCGATTCTGCTGGGCGACGGTGCGGGCAATCTGGCGGCACCGACTACCTACGCCACCGACTCTTTTCCACTGGCCACGGATGTCGGCGACCTGGACGGCGACGGCGATCTCGACTGGGTGACCTCCAGCTTCGGCGGCGACTGGCGCGTCTTTCGTAACGACGGCAGCGGGGTGTTCAGCTTCGATCAGGAGGTTCCCTCACCAACCGCAGCGTCCTGCTGTGTGATCACCGACCTCAACAACGACGGCGACCTCGACCTGGCACTCATCGACGAGATCGACGACTTGATCCTCCTCATGGACAACGTCGGTACACCGGTTGTCCCCGCAACGTCCACGTGGGGGCTGGCGATTCTGCTGCTAGCCATCGCGACAGCCGCAACAGTTCTGCTGCGACGCTGGAATGCAGGTTGCCGGTAGCAGGGCACGGTCACCGCCTAGGCTGTGGCTGAAGACGCCGCGGCAGGTGTGGCGACTCATCCTCAATTGGGCTCGCAGCCCGAGTCTCGATCAGCCATGCGGTTCAGGATTGCCGTTCCACGATCGAGAGGTTAAGAACACGACCCATGGGTGAGCTGGTAAGCGAATTGATCACACCGTATGCAGGAACAAGTGACGCCGCGGGCATGGCGCGCGGCGAGCCCGGACTGCCGGCGGGGTTCACATGGCGCGATGAGCGATACGACGTGGTCGAGCAACTGGCGGCCTGGAAGGAATCCTCGCGCGAAGGAGCGCGGGCGCAGGGCGAGCTTTACCTGCGGCGGCATTACTTTCGATTGCGCATGAGCGACGAAAACGTGTGGGTGGTCTACTGCCTGCGTCAGACTCCTCGCTCGGGAAACCCGAAGAAGCGATGGTTCCTATACACGATCGAGTAATACACGTTCGTCGGAGGTCGCTCGGTTCGCCCGCGTCATTCGTGTGCGTTACACTTCCCGTTGGCTTCTGACCCGCCGTGGGCGAAGCGTATCTGCGGCGCAAGGAGAAAATCCCTGCATGACCGAGCGATCCCTGGACGTGCGCAGGCTACACGCATGCATCGTGATCATGCTGGGTTATCTGGCGCTCGCGTGGCTCGTGCTGGTCGTCTTCTGGGTGAGCACCGGGTTTGGAGAAATACTCGCGGAGATTCAGCGCGGCACGCTGCGCATTGCACTCATCGCCCATACGGCGGCCATTGCCGTTGTCGGCTTGGCCTACGTTGCGACACGTCGCATGGTCGGGGTACCGCCATGGGCGTCGAAGGCCGCCTTGGCGCTGATGCCCTTCGTTCTTCTGGCCTCCATCGATCGTATTGCGGCCGTCACTTTTCCGCCGCCCGCGCCGCCGGGGATGATGATCGGACATCCGACACGAGGCTGGACCAATCGAAGGAACTGGGTCGAGCGACTTGGCGGGCGGGAAGTGCGACTTAACGCGTACGGCCTGCGCGGACCCGACATCGCCATGGAGAAGGCGGATGGCGAGGTGCGAATCGTCTTCCTTGGCGACTCGATCGCCTTCGGCCTTGGCGTAGACGACGAAGAAGTCTTCGTACGGCAAGTGGAACGGCTATTCGCACAAAGTCATCCCGAGACACGTGTGACCACGATTAACTGTAGCGTGACAAGCTATTCACCGTGGCAGGAACTCGACATGCTTCGCACGGAGTGCATACACTTTGAGCCCGACCTCGTGGTTCAGGTTTTTTGCCTTAACGATGTGGTAGAGAAGTACAATTTGCGACGATTCGGCGGTCTTTCGCGCGGCTTCGAACCGGAACCTACCACCCCCGTCGACTGGTCCGGTCTTTACCAGGCGCTCCGGTATACGGTGGTCGATTGGATCACGGGCACCCGGGCGCGGGTAGCAGAACGGCAGGCGCAGTATTCCGTATCACGGCTCTTGCAGGAGCCGTCGGCGCCGGAGTTTGTCGAAGCGTGGGCGACGATGTTCGCGGATCTTGCGGCGATGCAGACTTTCACGCGTGCGCAGGGCGTACCACTGGCCATCGTCTGTTTCCCCTATGCCGAACAATTGTCGCCCTACAAGCCCTACGAAAATGCGCCGCAGCACAGACTCCGTGCGTTCGCTGAGGAACGACGGATTCCGTTCCTCGACCTGACGCCGATGTACCGAGCCTATTGCCGGACGCCCGAAGTGCTGAGAAACACCGCGCGAGACTGGGAGGGGCTGGCGCTCTTTCCGGATCGCGTCCACCCCACGCCGGAAGGCCACCGGATGGCGGCCAAGGCCATCCATCGATGGATCAGTCGCATACTCTGGCCCGATGTAGCGCAGGAGGTTCTCCCGGCTCCGCCGGGAGGTTCACCTGCCCTGCCGGAACATTAGGTCGAAAGGGAATACACCGCCGTGGCGGATGGCAGGCAGGGATGCCTGCGTTACGGCGCGCCGGACCGAGCGGTCAATACCCACTACGTCGTGCCGAATTCGATCGGCGGCACCGGATCGGGTGCGCCCTTCCACCATATTTCTCGGCGCAGGTAGAGCGACAAACGCTTGTGGGTGGTATACTGGCTCTTGCAGACGCCTCGGTCGGGGAACCCGAAAAGGCGTTGGTTCCACGACTCGATCGAGCGCTATGATCCGAACTGAAGGGAGCCGGCCATGCTTCGCGACAACTACCCCTACTATCTGGCCAACAAACCGGTACAGGCCAACGCGGACCTCGTCGTCACCAACAAGTACACGAACGAGCCGGCCACACGCGTGGCGCTCGCCGATGCGCTGGTGATCGATCAGGCCATCGAAGCGACCGTCAAGGCGTCGGCGCCCATGCGCAAAATGCCGAGTTACAAGCGACAGCAGGTGCTGCAACACGTTGTCGCGCGCGTGACGGAACGGCATGAAGAACTGGCCAGGGCACTGTGCGTCGAGGCAGGTAAGCCGATCCGCGATGCGCGGGGCGAGGTCACGCGG
>Ga0210124_1000477_pt1 | contig 20208 bp, 4 predicted proteins | sample Muzzi_PWC_D2_FD_185554 | JGI IMG/M metagenome (GOLD analysis project Ga0210124, IMG submission 185554) | Wetland microbial communities from San Francisco Bay, California, USA, that impact long-term carbon sequestration - Muzzi_PWC_D2 (SPAdes) | ecosystem: Environmental > Aquatic > Marine >... | reverse complement strand
GTTGTTCCGGATGTTGTTGTAGGACATAGCCTGGGCGAAATTTCAGCGGCCTATGTGGCCGGAACACTAAGTCTCAAAGACGCGGCTAGAATTGTCTATTATCGCAGTAAATTGATGAAAACCGCTGAGGGACATGGAAAAACACTCGCCGTAGGCATCGCCTCCCATCAAATACAAGAACATCTCAAGGGCTTTGAAGCGAAAATATCCTTAGCCGGATCCAATAGCCCGGCAGCATGTATTATATCCGGGGATAGTTCCGCCATCACTGAGATTGAGCAGGAATTTAATAAAAAAGGAATTTTCTGTCGTTTGCTAAAAGGTGTTAATATCGCATTTCATAGTCATCAGATGGAACCCTTGAAGGTAAAACTAATAAATCAATTGACGGATATTAAACCCAAGCCTGCAAAAATACCTGTGTTTTCAACTGTTACGGGCAACCAGATTGATACAACTACACAGGATGCCGAATATTGGGGCGATAACATTCGCCAACCGTTTTTATTTCCGCAGGCTTTTGAAGCAATGATCGAAGATGATGTTACGTTGTTTCTCGAAGTAAGTCCGCATCCCGTGCTGGGAATGCCAATGCATCAATGTTTGGAACATTATAATCATTCAGGGGTCGTGTTCTCGACTTTGCGCAAGAACTGCGAAGAAGAACGATATGTGATGGATACGCTGTGCAAGCTCTACACGCATGGATATAATCCGGATTGGACCAAGTTAACACCCGATGGAAAGTTGACCGATTTACCCAAATACCAATGGCAAAGAGAACGTTACTGGTTCGATCAATTGGAAGGTGTGGGCAAGGTATTAAACAGCAGGATAGGAACAGGCGCGCTGGATATAAAGAAAATACAAAGTGAGAAGCATCCTTTACTGGGAGCCATATTTGCACCGGCACTAGACAAAAGTAAGGCTTATTGGCAGCAATCCATGACCGCTAACAGCCCATTTTTTATGAAGGACCATAAAGTTATGGGTGGTGTGGTCACTCCCGGAGCGGTGTATCTGGAGATGGCGATTACTGCAGCTAAAGAGTTCTTTGGAGAAGACAATATACAACTTAACGATGTTGCTTTTAAACAAGCCATGTCGCTTCGAGAAGACCGTGTAAGAGATGTCCAGGTAAGTTTCGAGCGCATGACAAAGCAGTCAGCCAGATTCTACATTAGTAGTAAAGAGCAAAATGACAATGCTGATGCGGTCTGGATTTTACATGCAGAAGGCACGGCCGGCGTTTTGATTACTGAGCCTGAGGATAAGATATCACTCGAAAATGAGAAGCAACGCTTTACTACAATAATACCTGCTGAAGAGCACTATGAAAAGATGAAGGAAGCCGGTCTGGAATATGGCGATTGCTTTCAAGCTGTTGACCGCATTTCAGTTGCCACTGATGAACTGATGGCTTACTTAAAAGTGCCGGAAGCGATGGGGGGGGAAACGCGGCTTAACTTAAATCCTGTGCTCCTGGACGCAGCTCTTCAAACAGTTATTCATCTTTTGCTTACTTCCAATGGTATGTATTTGCCCGGCGGTGTCGAGCAGATCAAAATTTTTGATAAAACGCCTAAGGCGGTATGGTGTTTAGTGAAATTAATATCGCGACCGGAACAAAATGAAGATAACTGCGGTCGTCTGGATATCAGATTGATCAACGATATCGGTGAGTCAATAATGGAGGGATACGGTATTAAATTTGTGCGGGTTGATAAAATCAATACGCTTTCTCAAGCCGATATATTTAATACTTTCGCACAGCCACAATGGCAGGAACTGGAAGATGTCGTCGATGATGCCGACCTGCCGTCAATGGATACCCTGCATGTGTTGATCGCGGATCGAGAAGGGGTTGCTGATAGTCTTGAACAGGCGCTTGAAGAGAAAAATATACCTTGTGTCAAAGTTGTGCCCAAAAATGATACCAACGGGAGTGAGGGGATCATAGGGATAGATCCTGAAAATAGAAATGACTTGCAGGATCTGGTAGAAACGCTTACCCGGGAGGCTGAACAACGCGGCCTTAATGCATGCAATTACATTTACATGTGGGGCATTCAAGAAAGCCATGCCGGTGGTATTGATAAAGAACGGTTGTTAAGTTTTCATAGCAAAGTATCTAACCCGTTACTTTATCTCGTCAAAGCCTTAGCGCCCCAGGATACAAAGATCACCAATAAACTATGGATGATAACACGTGAAGGATCGCAGGTGAGGGGTACAGAAGATATTAATCTGGCTTCTTCGCTATTGGGAATGGGAAATGTCATTTTTAATGAACATACAGATCTTTGGGGAGGATGGATTGATATCGATGCGCAAAATACGAACGAGACGAATACAAGAATAATTCAGTATATCAATGGCGGATTCCCAAAAGAAAACCATCTGGCGATACGAAACAGCAGTGTACTTGCTCAAAGACTGGTTCGGCACACATTTGATCGATCTATAAAAGGATTGCGTTTTAGGCCGAACGCGACCTATTTGGTAACAGGTGGTTTTGGAGGTCTCGGCTCTTTAGTGGCAAAATGGATGGTTGAAAATGGGGCGGCACATATTTTGATAGTTGGAAGATCGGCCGTTCCCCCCAGAACGCAGTGGAATGATACCGATCAATTTACGGAAACAATCAAGAGAAATATCGCCACGATCAAAGAACTGGAGTCTCTTGGAGCATCAGTGCACACGATTGTCGCAGATATCTCAGATAAAGAAACGATCTTTAAGCGTTTGAGAGAATTCGAGGATGAAAATCGACCTGAAATAGCAGGTGTGATGCATACGGCGGGGATTTTAAAGGACAGTTTGCTTTTGAACATGGAAGCAGAAGATATCCTGGCTGTAACGCTTCCTAAAATTCTCGGCGCCTGGAATCTGCATGAATACTTGCGAAATAAGAATCTCGAATTTTTTCATCTGTTTTCATCGATATCTTCTATCCTCGGAATGATGGGCCAGGCAAATTACGCAATGGCAAACGCATTTATGGATTCGCTTGCGCATTATAGAAAACAAAATGCTCTGCCTGCATGTTCCATCAATTGGGGACCATGGGCCGAAGTCGGTATGGCGGCGACCGCAGATCTTGGAGAGCAGCATGACGCACTAGGGATTCAGGCACTTAGCAACGAAGAAGGTCTCCTGGCCTTGTCGATTTTGACGGAATCAAACCCGACCCAAACAACCGTTTCATGGATGGAATTGAACAGGATAAAAAAGATATACCCCATAGGAAAATCAAATTTTTTCTCGCAAATTGAAGATGCGTATACCGTCCCCGAAACTCACGACGAAGCTGATACGGATTTCTTCTACAAATTTATTCTTATGGATGAGACGGAACGAATTAATTACGTGACAGACAAGGCCCGGGCAATTATTGCGAAAATTATGGTATTCGAACCCGAAAAACTGAAAGTAGATGTTGATTTAAATGACATGGGGCTGAATTCGATAGCCGGAGTACAAATACAAGCAGCGATTAAAGACAAGTTCGGAATCGATATCCCGGTTTTTGATGTCTTGAAAGGAGTATCCATCAATGAGCTTGCTTTGAAAATATCTGCCGATATTCTGGAAAGTGATATGGTTACGGAAATCCTCGATGAGATAGAAAATAACGCCGAGAATCTTAAGAACTAAGAAAAAGTCGAAAGGGAAGATCTCCTTCCACTGATTCTATGGACAGACAACGGGAGAGGTGCGGTATAATGGCCACCGAGAGTATTATAAGGATAGCAACGAAGCATCAATATACCGTTAATTCAATAAGAAAACGGACCGGTAAAATTTTAATCTTATCCCTGCCCATGATTATAGGAGTTCTTGCCGCGGTAATAATGAATCTTATAGATACGGTTATGATCGGGACGCTGGGCCCCAACGCGATTGCCGCGGTAAATTTGAGCATCTTTACTTCGTCGCTTGTCGTTGATTTCACCGTCGCTATTGGAGCCGCTGTTTTGTCGTTATGCGCCCGAAGATTGGGTGAAGGCAAAATATCGGAAACCAAGGAAATTTTAAGCGAATCGATCCTTATTGCTTTGACTTTCGGAATTCCACTGTCAATCGCGGGGGCATTTGCAGCCCCTTATGTACTGCCTTTGATCAATAGCCATCCGCTGGTTATTGAACAGGGCACCAACTATTTGAGAATTACCAATGCCGGTTGGATCCTGATTATACTCTTTTATGTGTTTCAGGGATATTATGATGGAATTGGGCGCCCATATATTTATCTGAAAAATGCTGGAGTGATGGTAATCGTTAATGTAACTCTTAATTACTGCCTGATTAACGGAAATTTCCATTTTCCCGCCATGGGAACGTCGGGCGCGGCCATTGCCACGGTATCTTCCTATTTCTCTGGAATAATGATCTTTGTACTCATGATGATTTGGGAAAATAAAAGCTTCGCTATTTTTAAAAGATGCCGGAATTTAGCCCAACGATCCTACATCCGAAAAAAAATCTTTAAATTATCTGCTTCCATCGGCGTTCAAAATCTGGCGATCATCTCCGGCTTCTTTATTTTTATGACCATCTCAGGGAAAATAGGTGTCATTGCAATGGCCGTCACGGGAATTTTGCTTCAACTGGCCAACACGTTGGTTTTATTTGCTCGTGCCTTTGGAAGAGCTGGAGGAACCCTTGCCGGCCAAGCACTCGGTGCAGCGTTGCCAAAAATTGCTTTTCGACGTGGGCTGCAAACCGGGTTGGTAGGATTGTTCTTTTTAAGTCCGATCTTCGCCACTTTTCTGGCTGCCCCTGAGTTGGTGATGACCGTTTTTACTAAAGATCCTGATATGATTACTTCATCAGTTCTAATTATTCAAATTCTCGGCATAGGAATGACATTTGATGTATTTGCGACCATTTTAATGTATTCGATGTTGGGAACCGGTTGGGTCCGTTCAATAGTAATATGGAATATACTTGGAATATGGGGTTTGTTTATTCCGCTATCAGTAGTTGGAGTGCTATATTTGAAGGTGGGAGTATTGGGGTTGTGGACATCCCTTTTTGTCTATCGCGTTGCTGTGGGTATAGCCTTTGTTTTTGAGTATCAGAGAAAAAAATGGTTGAATGTACAAATTTAATGCAAAATACGAAATGAGGTCAAAATGCCGCTCTACTTGAATGAACAACACATCGATCAACTAGGCATTCATTGGAATGAAGCAATCGATGCGATTAAAAAAACGGTCATTTGTTTGAAGGAAAATGATTTCGACCAACCTCTCAAACCTTACTTGCGATTTCGAAACTGTGGTAATCGGATTATTGCAATGCCCGCCTTTGTGGGCAGCGAAATTGGAGCCTGTGGAATTAAATGGATCGCAAGTTTTCCGGGTAATATCATTCGGGGAAAAAAGCGAGCTTCGAGCGTCCTTATTTTAAACGATGTAAACAGTGGTGAACCAATTTCAATTATCAATACATCGCTTCTCAGCGTTATACGCACCGCGTCGGTAAGCGGTTTGGTTATGGATTATTTTATAAAATCACGTCCAATAGAAAATATCAAAGTAGGAATTATCGGCTGGGGACCTATCGGAAGATACCATTACAAAATGTGTAGTGATATTTTGGGTGAAAGGATATCTGCCTATTATTTAACCGATCTGAGGGGAATCGATCCTGATGCAATTGATGGTCAGAATCGACATAGAATTAAAATCGTCGATAATTGGAAAGAAATCTACGCAAATTGCGACATAGTAATTACGTGTACCGTTTCTAATCCTTATATAACCGGAAAGCCTGTAGACGGGGCGCTTTATTTAAATGTTTCACTAAGAGACTTTAACACCGACGTTTACGAATATTTCAAACACTCAATTATCGTTGATGATTGGGAAGAGGTATGCCGTGAAAACACGGATGTGGAAAAGATGCATTTACAAAAAGGGCTTCAGAAAAATGATACAAAATCCATTGTCGATGTAATTGATAACTGTATTGATCACTATCCAAGGCAGTGCCCAATAATGTTCAACCCAATGGGAATGGCCGTTTTTGATATAGCCATCGCCAACCATTACTACTTGCAGGCAAAAATGAAAGGTATTGGAGATGATATAGCTTAAAGCCTGTCAACAAATAACATGGCCATATTGCATTTCATCTTCAGGCCATCTTTGGCTGCAGCTCAATCGTAAAAACCTCAACGTAGCACTGCTACGCCTGCGGATTTACGCTGATCGCCACAGCCAAATCCGACCCAAATCAGAGCGCAATCTTAGTCATGTTATTTGTGAACAGGCCCTTAATAATCTTCTGCATGACAAAGAGAAGAGAAGAGGTCTCAAATGGCAGTCAACCAGGCAAGAATAAAAAAACTATCGTCTCAAAAACTATACCAGCTCGCTGAATCGTTGAAAGCGAAAACATTGCGACAAGTGGCGGATTTCCCGGGTATTACCGCAATCGACAGAAACCGTACCGAGTGGCCGCTGTCATTTAATCAGGAAAGATTATGGTTTTTCGATCAGATGGTGCCGGGCACTCCTCTATATAACGTGAGTGGCGTTATTCATATAAAAGGAAATATAAAATACGACCTTTTAAAAGAAGCAATTTGCGCAACCGCTGAACGCCACGAGGCCCTTCGAACGACCTTCAGCTCCCGGAACGGCCGACCGGTACAAATCATTCAACCGCATCTTAAGCCCGGGTTTTCGCACCATGATATCCGAGAGTATGAGGGAGACAAAAAATTATATGTAAATAACGCACTGAAAAAAGAAGTGCAAAAACCGATCGATCTTGAAAACGGGCCAATACTTTATTGCTGCTTTGTACAGGTTGCGGAACAGGAAAGTTATCTGTCCGGCATCGTTCCTCACATTATAAGTGACGGTTTGTCCATGGCGGTGCTATTCAAAGATGTTTGGAGAGCCTATGGCGAACTGGAAAACAAAGGGAAGAACACTGCCCGCCCGCTTGCTTTTCAGCATATCGACTATATCATGCAGCTTCGCAAAAGCTTTACACCCAAGCGGCGTGAGCGATTATTGACTTTTTGGAAGCAGAGGCTGGGCGGTGAACTGCCTCTATTGGCGCTGCCTTTGGACAAGCCCCGCAAACAGCAGAAAACATACGCCGGTGACGCTTTTCAGCATCGTTTACCGCCGGAATTTCTTGACAAACTCAATGCGCTTTGTAAAGCGGAATCCGTATCCTTGTATACGCTTTTACTGGGTGCGTTTAAAATACTTCTTCATAAATATACGGGCCAGTCGGATGTGATTGTCGGCTCTTCTTTCGCCAATCGAAAACAATCCGAACTCAACGATCAAATAGGGTTCTACGTCAATGCCGTTCCAATTCGCTCGAAAATTCAACGCAATCTTACGTTCCGAGAGTTTTTAAAAGAACTGAATTTCAACGTCATGGGCGCCCACGAACACCAGGACATGCCCTTTAATATATTGGTCGATGAATTGGGGATTGTACGAGAGGCCGCCGTATCACCGATTTTTCAAGCGCTGTTTGAACTCCATGAAGAAATACCAGCCTTTGAAACCGACAAGCTGAGTGCGCGACTGGAAACGATACATTCCGGGACGGCGAAGTTCGATATCACTCTGGAGGCGACAGCGGCAAAAGACGGGTTGCATCTGTTTGTCGAATACAGCACCGAGCTGTTTTATAAAAAGACGATTGAAAAGTTGTTTGGTCACTATCTTATTCTTTTGGAACGTCTTCTTCAAGGGCTCGATCAGCAAATACGCCAGATACAGATCCTCACACAAGATCAACGCCATCACCTGCTTTATGAACGAAATCATACGACGACCCCCTACCCTGTCAAGCGTTCATTTACGCATTTATTCGAAGCGGTGGTGGAGCGACGTAAACATTGCATTGCGGCCTTTGATGCCGACGAACAAGTCAGCTACCTGGAATTAAAACGGCGCTCGGACGCAATTGCGCAAAAGCTTTTGTCCGGCGCGACATCAACACAAGCGCTGATACCTGTTTTTACATCCCGATCCGTAAAGCTGCTGACGGCCATACTGGGTATCTTGAAGTCGGGCGCCGCCTATGTTCCCATTTCCCCGGATTTACCGGAAAAGAGAGTCAAGCAAATTCTCGATGCCTGCCAGAGCAAGGTCGTATTGACGACCAGGGAACACTACTCGAAACTTGCCGGTATTGTAAACACTGGTGATCATCCGGAGGCACCACGGATTTTATCTCTGGATGACAAATATGATGTTGAGGATTCTTTTGTCTACCCGTCAACGTCGAACCTGGATGTTGCTTACGTCATTTTCACCTCCGGATCGACGGGTGTGCCCAAAGGCGTGATGATAGAACAAAAGGGCATGCTCAACCATCTTTATGCCAAGATTGACGATTTGGGGCTTACGCAAAGCGATATTATCGCTCAAACCGCCTCTCAAAGCTTTGATATTTCTATTTGGCAGTTTTTGGCGGCGCTATTGAAAGGAGGTACGGTCGCCATCATCGATACGGATGTGGTCATGGATGCACGGCGGTTGATCGAAGCATTGCAAAAAGAGCGCATCTCGATTGTGGAACTGGTGCCTTCCATTGTAAATACGTTGGTCGAGGAGATCGCGTTATGCAAGGACATTCCGCGATTTGCGGATTTGCGATACCTGATGGTGACCGGAGAAACGGTCCTGCCTGAAACCTGTCGCCGATGGTTCGGGCTTTACCCCCATATTCCCATCGTAAACGCCTACGGTCCCACCGAGTGTTCAGATGATATTACGCACTGTTTTCTGACCGAATGCCATCCTGAAATGATGCGCGTGCCGATCGGAACGCCGGTTGCCAACACGCGGATCTATATCCTTGATAAAGACCTGAATCTTGTACCGGAGGGAGTCGTCGGACAGATTTACGCCTCCGGCGAGGGGGTCGGGAGAGGATATCTTGGAAGTCCTGCCAAAACAGCGGCGGCGTTCATTCCGGACCCTTTTTCCCAAATACCCGGTACGCGAATGTATAAGACCGGAGATTTGGGTCGATGGTTGCCTGACGGAACGATCGAATATCTGAACCGATGCGATTTTCAAGTCAAAGTCCGCGGTTTTCGTATCGAGTTGGAAGAGATCGAGGCGGTGCTGAAAATGCATCCTCATGTCGGCCAGGCAGTGGTTCTGGCAAAGGCAATGGGAAACCAAAATACGTCTCTGATCGCCTATTTTGTACCCGGGGCCCAAAAGGAAATTGAACCCGCTGAGCTGGAACGGTATTTAGCGTCGCATCTACCGGCTTATATGGTCCCGTCGATATACGTCAAACTGGATAAGATACCGCTGAACCCGAACGGAAAAATCGATCGAAGCAAGCTTGCCGAGCCTGGGCCTATCAAGGAAAGGAACTATCAAGCCCCGTCGAGTGCAGCGGAAAAGGCCCTGGCGGAAATCTGGTGCGAATTGCTGGGTCTTGAACGCGTAAGTGTTGAAGATAACTTTTTCGAATTGGGAGGCGATTCGCTTAAGGTCATCCAGATGGTGAGCCGCGGCCGGAGCAAGCAACTGGATATTTCTCCACAGCTTGTTTTTCAATACCAGAGCATCGGCAAATTGGCCGCAAGGTCGAAACGGTTGGCGTCCGATGCGCGCAATCTTGATATCGACGGGTCATTTCAAATTTCAAAAGAACTGATCGATACATGGAAGCAGACCCATCGTTCAATAGAAACCGACGCATTCTATGGCTTGACCGCTCTGCAGGCCGGCCTGCTTTTTAATCAAAGCATGGCAAAAGGCGCCGGGCTCAACATCAACCAGCATGTTATTTCTGTTTCCGGCAACATCGATATCGCGGCGTTTGAAAGGTCGTGGCGGATTTTATTCGAGCAGCACGACATTTTGCGGACCTCCTTTTATTTCGAACAAGAGGTGCCCTTTCAAGTCGTGCGGAAAACAGTGACGCCCGTTATCGAAAAGATCGATTTGTCCGGCAGGTCCGACGAAGAAATCTCGCACCGGATGGAGGCCTTGATCGACGAGGACCGCGCGCGCGGGTTCGATGTGGAACAACCTCCCTTGATGCGTTTGACAGTGGTGAAAACAGGAGAAAATAGCGCCAAACTATTATGGACCATTCATCAACTTCTGGCCGATGGCTGGTCCATCGCAATATTGAGCAAAGAGTTGTTCCATCATTTATTATCCGCAGGCAGTGTGCCGGAAGGTTCGCCCGCCACCGCGCGATCGCAGTATCGCCACTATATCGGGTGGCTCTCCCATCAGGAGACCCGATTGTCCAAATCGTTCTGGCAAAAACATTTAACGGATCTGCCCGAGCCCGCCTTGCTTCCCAAGAGCGGTGATCAGGCGATTGCGCAAACAACGGCTTATCAATCACTACGGTTGCGCGTCGGTGAGCAGACAGTGCATAAGCTGGAGGCCATTGCCAAAACACAACGGCTGACGATGAATGTGTTGATCCAGGCCGCATGGAGTATTTTGTATGCTCACTATACCGCATCGTCGGATATCGTCTATGGCGCCAATATGTCCGGAAGGCCGGCTAGCCTGAAAGACGTTGAGAACATTGTGGGGCTGTTCATCAATACGCTTCCGGTGCGCGTTCAGCTCAGATGGGAGCGTGCTTTTCTTGATTTTGGACATCAGTTGCAAGCGGTGTTTCTTGAAATGAGAGAATTTGAACACACACCGATTTGGGAGATCGCCAAATGGGCCGGCAGAGCGCGCCACTCAAAAGAAGAACAGCTTTTCGAGGCCATTATCGGATTCGATAACTACCCCTTGGACGAGTCGGTCAGCGGCGGAAAGGGGGGTGTTAAAATCGACGATTTTTATGTGGTTGAACGGACGGGTTACCCCTTTGTGCTCGACATTGTACCCGGCAAAGAGCTTGACATCAAAGTGACCTTCGACCAAAGAAAATACGCTTTGGCTTTCATTCAAAGAATGCTGACCAATTTTCGGGCATTGATTGAAAAAATAGCGGAAAATCCAAACCGGCAACTGGGCGACTATTCCATTGTGGCGCAGCCGGAGCTTGATTTCCTGACAACCCGCGGTTCGAATGAGGATCGGTCAATTCCGCATGATCAGACGTTTCAGGAGCTGTTTTGCCGTCAGGTCGACAAGACACCGAATAATACCGCGGTCCGTTTCGGGGATAAGGTATTATCCTATGTAGAGCTGGATCGTGCGGCCAATCAATTGGCCGCCGTATTGCGCCATAAGTATGCTATCGGCCTTGAATCAAAAGTTGTTCTGCTTGCTGAGCGAAGCATCGACTTTATGGTGACGATTCTGGCAGTTTGGAAAGCCGGCGGCGCCTATATCCCCCTCGATCCCGCGCATCCGTCGGCCCACTACGTCAAGGTATTAAAGATCTGCACCCCCAAGCTGGTCTTATCAGGGCAATCGTCTTTGGAGAAAATCCAACATGCCGCCAAGAAAGCCGGGTTGCCGGAGAGGCTGACGATCCTCGATTTTGAAACATTTCTCAACGAAAGAGACGGCAGGGAATTCAATACGACGTATTGTTCCTCCAACGCCGCGTATGTAATCTTTACATCCGGTTCCACCGGACTGCCCAAAGGGGTCTGTGTTGAACACAAAGGGATGATCAACCACATATATTCCAAGATCAATACCCTAAAACTCACCCAACACGATGTAACCGCCCAATTGGCGTCACAGTGTTTTGATATCTCCGTGTGGCAGTTTTTTGCGCCGCTGCTGACCGGCGGCAGTGTCATTATTCTTGATGCTCAATACGCGGTTGAGCCTGGCAAGTTGATCGATATTGTGGAAAAGGCCACCATCACGGTTTTGGAGACGGTTCCTTCGCAGATGCAGTCAATTTTAGACGTTATCGAAGACGAGGGAGGCCAAAAACTCGCAAGCCTGCGATGGATGATCGCAACCGGCGAAGCCTTGCCGGTAGATGTCGCGCAAAAATGGAGCGCCTTATTTCCCGGCGTACCGCTGTTGAATGCTTACGGGCCTACGGAATGCTCCGATGATGTCACCCATTATGTGTTAAAAGCCAACACGCAGGCACGGTACAGTCGGGTGCCGATCGGAACGGCAATCGAAAACACCCGGACGTATGTTTTAGATGAGCATTTATCATTTGTTCCCGTGGGCGTTGCCGGTGAGTTATACATTGGTGGGATCGGCGTCGGACGCGGCTATGTCGATGATCCCGTGAAGACGGCTCTAAGTTTTCTTCCCGATCCTTTTTCCGCCGTGCCGGGCGCCAGGATGTATAAAACGGGCGATCGGGTCATCGTTATGGAAGACGGCAACCTGGACTTTACATCGCGCCTTGACTTTCAGGTTAAAGTCAGAGGGTTTCGCATTGAACTTGGCGATGTCGAAACGGCGGTTCGCAAACATCCGGACGTTAAAAACGCCGCGGTTACCGTTGTCAACAGCAGTGGTGGGGACGCGCGTCTCGTTGCGTATGTGACGAGCCAAAGCCATCTCGATGGATTAAATTTAGGCGCATGGCTCAAGTCGATATTGCCGGCCTACATGATTCCCTCCTTGTTTATCCCTCTTGATCGAATGCCGTTGACCAGCACGGGCAAGCTGGACAGGAAAGCACTTCCCCTGCCCCAATCAGCGCCGGCCGTAAAAGGCCGACGCTATCGGGAACCTGCATCCGGTACGGAAATTCAATTGGCTGAAAAATGGAAAGAGATACTCGATCTGAGCCAGGTGGGCGTGGATGACAATTTCTTTGAAGTCGGCGGGCACTCCCTGCATGCCGTCAGAATTTTATCCTGGATCAAGAAAATGTTCCAGGTGGAGTTGTCGCTGGTTCAATTCTTTGAGCAACCTGTGCTGGGCACGGTCGCCCGGAAAATAGAACAGCTCAAAAACGGCGATGGACCTTCAAAAGACATTGCCATGGAAGGGATTGAACCTGTCTCGCACGACGGAAAGCTGCCTTTGTCCAGTGCCCAGAAGCGCCTGTGGATATTAGAGAACATCAATCCGGGGTTGCCCGTCTACAATCTATCCGATTCCATAAGGCTGCGGGGGAAGCTGGATATTGGTCTGTTGGAGCGTGTTTACCAGGAGATCGTGCGTCGGCATGCCGTTTTTAGAACCGCTTTCAGGGATTCGGATGGCGAACCGATACAAGTCATTTCCGCGGATACATCGTTGCGCGTCAATCATATCTCCCTGGAAGGCGTCGAGGCCGATCAATTGGAAGATGAAGCCCAGCGGCTGGCGGTCATTCAGGCGCGTAAACCCTTTGATCTGAGTCAGGCGCCTTTAATCCGCATCGACCTGATTCATATTCGGCCCGACGATATCCTCATGGTTCAGACCATGCATCATATCATCAGCGATGGATGGTCCATGGGAATCGTGGTGCATGAAGTGGCCGAGATTTATTCCAACCTGAAAAGCGGAAACAAGGTTTCCGAATCCGATCCGGTCCTGCAGTATGTCGATTATGCAAATTGGCATAATACATTCATTCAATCCCGCGCTGTCGCCAGGCAACTGACCTATTGGAAAAACATTCTGGCTGGTGATGTAACGCAACTGCAATTGCCCTATGATTTTCCCGCCGGAAAAGAAAACAGTTACAAGGGAGATACGATTCGTTTCGATCTGCCTTCCGGTGTGCACGAGAAAATGGAAACAGCCTGCCGAAAGAACAATTGCACGCCCTATATGTTTCTTCTGACGGTCTTCAATATCCTGCTCCACAAATACAGCGGGGAAACCGACATAATCATAGGAACGCCTATCGCCAATCGACGTCTTTCCGAAGTAGAGTCGATGATTGGTTTTTTTGTCAACACGCTGGTGCTGAGAACGGATCTTGCGGGGGAACCGGAGTTTAATCGTCTGCTGGATAAAGTGAAGAAGGTGGTTGTTGACGCGCTCGAGCATCAAGATGCGCCGTTTGATAAAGTTGTGGAAGCGGTTAATCCGGACCGAAATATCAACAGCTCCGCCTTATTTCAGGTCATGTTCAACCTGTTGGTCGCGCCTGAAATAACGCTGGATATGCCGGATGTCAAAATTACAGCCGAAGAGCTGCAGACCGGAACCGCCAGGTTCGATTTGACGCTCACATTTGTCCAGGAAGATGGGCACTATACCGGTGTCTTGAATTACCGCGTGGATCTGTTTCGAAAAGAGACGATTGACGCAATGGCGCGCCACTTTTTAAATCTACTGGAAAATATTCTTGACTCGAATCCGGATGCGCCCCTGAGCAAGCTCAACCTCTTATCTTCGGATGAGTATCGTAAGGTGACGCAAACGTTCAGCCGCGGTCCCGATGAAAAAAGAGACGAGATTTGTCTGCACCACTGGTTTGAACGGCAGGTTGCGGTCACTCCGGATGCAACGGCGGTGGTTTGCGGCGATGACGAGCTGACCTATGCGGCTTTGGATCAAAAGGCCAATCAGCTTGCTACAAGACTGATCGGCTGCGGGGTGGGACCGGAAATCTTTGTGGGCCTGTGTTGTGAGCGCTCAACCGATATGATGGTTGGCATGCTGGCCATTTTGAAGGCGGGCGGCGCATATGTCCCGCTTGATCCGGCTATACCCAGTGAAAGAAGAAGGTATATTCTCACAAATTCCGGGGCAAAGGTCTTGTTAAGCCAGGCAAAGTACCGCGCCGATTTTGGCGCCATGGAACTGCCCGTGCTTGAAGTCGAAGGCGATTATTCCAATGAGAGTGCAGCCCCTCCGGACGTTCGGGTGCACCCCGATCATCCGGTTTACGCAATATTCACATCAGGCTCCACCGGTAGTCCCAAAGGTGTTGTTGTCGAACACAGACAACTTTTTCACTTGGTTCAATCAAGCATCGATGCGTTTGAGTTTGAGCCTGGTTTTTCCTATGCAATGGTGTCGACGTTTGCGGCGGATTTAAAACACACCGTTTTGTTTCCGGCGCTGTGCACCGGCGGCTCTTTGCATATTATTGCGGCGGATATGGCGTTGGAGCCGAATAAAGTAGCGGAATATTTCCATGAACACAAAATCGATTGTCTCAAAACAACACCGGGCCACGTGAAGGCGCTTTTGCAAGCGTTACAACCGGAAAAGACGCTCCCCCAAAAATGCCTGATCCTCGGCGGCGAAGGATTGTCGCTCAATCTTGTGCGAAGGCTGAAACATTTGTCCCAATGTAAAATCTACAACGAATATGGTCCGACGGAAACCACCGTGGCGGTTTGTTCCGGACTTGTTGGCGATGCTGCCGAGCAGACAGCCTCGGGAACAATTGATATGGGTCGTCCGTTTCCCGGATGCCAACTCTATGTCCTGGATTCAGGGATGAACCCCTTGCCCGTGGGCGTCGCAGGTGAGTTGTATATCGCCGGCGCTCAAGTCTCGCGGGGATATTTGAACGATGCGGATAAAACAAACGAGTGCTTCGTGGCCAATCCATTCAGCGGCGAAAACGATAAGATGTATAAGACCGGTGACCTGGTAAAATGGCTGCCCAACGGTCATCTGGAATATTTTTCACGATTGGATCATCAGGTGAAGGTTCGGGGATACCGGGTGGAATTGGGTGAAATCGAAACCGTTCTCAACCGCTTGGAGCAGATCAGGGAATCCGTGCTCATCGCCCGCCGGGACCCAGCTGGAAACACGCAATTGGTCGCCTATGTTATTCCCGCGGTAAAATCGATGGATACACAGCGCATCAGAGGGGAACTACAACGGCTGCTTCCGGATTATATGCTGCCGCATGCCTATGTGGAAATTGAGAAAATTCCATTAAACGCAAATGGCAAAGTCAACCCAAAAGCCCTTCCGGAACCCGATTCGGGCCGGCTGAAAAAGGTGCACCGCAAACCGGTCGGCGACGTCGAAAAAATAATCGCCGAAATATGGTCTCAAGTACTGGGCATGGATCAAATCGATACCACCGATAACTTCTTTGATATTGGCGGCGACTCCATGATGCTGTTGCAAATCGTTGCTGAAGCCGCGCAAAAGGGGATCACGATTCGATCGAGACAGATGTTTGAAAATCAAACCATTCGTGATTTGGCGAACGTGGTCGAACGAAAAGACCAATCCGCGGGGATAAGCGCCAAGGCCGTTACGGGTGATGTTCCCTTAACGCCGGTTCAACGACGATTTTTCACTTTAACCGAGGAAAATAGGAGTCATGAGCGTATTTGCTTTCTCCTGGACATTTCGAATTCACTGGATGTGACAACATTTTCAAAAGCTCTTTCGGTGATCCTCGACCATCATGACCTGCTTCGTGCCCGCTACAAGCAAGATAATAAACGCGCATGGACCCAAAGTATTTCTTCGGAAAAAGAAACGGCTGTGGTTGAGTGTTGTTCTTATGCCGATATGGCGGAGGTGGAGCACCATGTGGGGCAAGTCGTAAAGAAATTGGATCTGTTTAAGGGACCGTTGATTCGGGCTGTTTATTATCAAGGAGGAGAGCATAAAAAGGACCTTCTCTTTTTTGTGATCCATCATCTCGTATTTGATGTTTATGCCATTCATATTCTTATGGAAGATCTTTTTAATACCTATATGCAAATAGCTGAGCGTAAAAAGATCGCATTGCCCCCCAAAACGACATCCTATCAAAAATGGGCAGGTCTGCTGGCAGCGTATGCCAACAGTTCCGAACTGCTGAAAGAAAAAGATTACTGGCTATCCTTGAGCCAAGCGAATATTCCAAGGATACCCATTGATTTTCCCAACGGTAAAAATATTTGGTCATCCGTATCAAAATTAAATGAGCCTCTTAGCAGATCCGCGACGCACCGTCTATTAAGAGCAATGCCTGGAAACTTCGGGATTCAGATACACGAAGCCCTGATCGGCGCCGTAAGCGCTGCCATAGCTGAAATGACACAGGATAGCGCCGTGCTTTTGGAGCTGGCGGGACATGGACGGGAGAATCTATTTCAAAATGCGGACGTGAGCCGAACGATCGGCTGGTTTTCGGCGTTTTATCCGGTCTTGATAGAGGTCCCAGGAGATGCCGACGCGAAACAAAAAACGATGCGTATTGCGCAGCAGCTCAAATCAGTGCCGAATAATGGGATCGGCTTTGGCATAATGCGGTATCTAACGGATGATGAAGAGGTAAGAGAAAGCTTGGGAAAAATAACTTTTCCAGAAGTCACCGTAAACTATCAAGGTCAATTTGACGCCTTGACTTCAAAAACGTCTCTCGTCGATATGAACTCGGATGTAGATGTTATAAAACATGCCTGGGATCCTGAGTTCGAACGTCCTCAAAAGCTGCAGATTGTTGGTATTGTCATGAATCATAGTTTGAACATTTCAATTGAATATAGCCGGAATCAATACATGGAAGAAACGATAAAAAAGATTCTGCAAAGGATTACATCTTTTTTATACCGTTTAGTAAATTAGAGCAAAATTTTTTTAAAAAAGTAAGAGAAGATGAGGATGAATAATATGATAACAATTGATTATGATATAAGCTCCATCAATGATGCAGATAAGGACTTTTTTAAAGATATGCTTTCATATGTTTCAGAGCATGTTGTCAATTATGAGTTTGATGATAACAGGGTAACTATAGATATTAAAAGTGTAAAATATTATGATGACGTAATGCAAAGTATTTCGCAATTACACCAAATGATTAATAGAGAAGATTTTGAGCAAGATGAAGAGTTAGAAACAAAAGTTCTATTTGATGCATCCAATGTACAACCTATAAATCAAGAACCGATCTTTGATAAGTTGATAGAGTCTCAAAGTGCAATTTTAATTAGGCCTGGAGTATACGCTTATAGTGATTTAGTATTGAAAATTTGTGAATATTTCATAAGAAAAGTAAAAGATTTTCTTCAAACTGAATTTACCGATTATCGGGAAATTCAATTCCCAATATTATATCCAATAGATAAATTTAAACAAGGTGGATATTTTGAAAAATTTCCACATCATATAATGTTTCAAGCAGTTTTGAAAAACGATATAAATACAATAAAAGAATTTTCAAAATTCGGTGTTAATGAAAATTTCTTATCTAACATAGAACCGCCGAAGTCAGTTTTGAAAAATGCCGCTTGTGTACCTGTTTATCCTATGCTTTCGAATAACAAGTATGAAAATCAAAAAGCTGCAAAGGTTTTCTTTATGACAGAAAAGTGTTTTCGGAATGAAGGCGCAAATGTAGAAGAACTTTCTAGGCTAAATGAATTTACGGTCTCGGATATTGTTTTTATCGGCACCGATGAATTGATTCGTGATGGTATTGATAAAGCAAAAAAATTATGGGAATTTTGGATTAATATATTCAATCTGAATTGCAAAGTTGAAACGGCTAACGATTCATTCTTTGCCGGCAATTATAAAAAATTGAAATTCTTCCAATTAATGGGTGATGCAAAAGAAGAATTCAAATGGTTGCTCCCCCATTCTAATAAATATATCGCGACTTCTTCGGCTAATTACCATCGAACTCAATTTACAAAAAAATATAATATTGAAAGCGATAAAGGTTATTGCCATTCAGCCTGTATTGGTTTTGGGATTGAGAGACTTGCGTATGCATTGCTCTGTCAAAAAGGTATTGATCTTGATAAGTGGGATCAGGCAACAATAGATGAAGTGTCTAAACATGTTGAGTTAAAATAATAATACATATAGATGCTGCTGCCGCTTTTGGCGGCATTATAAAGGTGATACTTGCGATCCGGTATCGGCAGATACCTAAAGTCGTTCATTACATGTAAGAGACGACTGATAGGATTTAGCGAAGGATTACATCTTTTCTGATCAGGTATGCAGATTAGAAATGTGCTGATATAGGAGTGTCTTTTACACATTCGAGAAAGATATAACGCTACAATTAAGGAGAAACAGGTGAAAATAGCATACTCAGATATCAATGACATATTTTCAAAATTACCCGCATTGCTCATACGAAATAAGAAAAAGGTATGGCTTTTATCCATCTTGGTAATTACCTGCCTGATGCCGGGAATATCAAACTTCAAGATCACGAGTTATCAAGAACAAGGTGAAATGCTGAAAAAAGGTGAATCCGCCAGGGAAGCAAACGAGCGATTCATTGAAAAATTTGGCGGTCAAAAAAGTATGATATTGACCTACAAAGCGAAGGACGACGATATCTTTTCCAGGCAATCGCTCAAAACATTAAAAGAAGTCCAGGAAGAGCTCATTAGTGAGAGTCTCGGCCTTCAAGGTATCAAAAATTCGCCATTACAACATGTGACCCAGGTGCGGAGTTTAATCAATGTCCCATATTTAGACGTGGATAACGGCAATCTGCATTCGAGACCATTTATCGGTGACAAGCTTCCTCAAACAAAGGCGGATAGTGAATTACTGAGAACGTTGGCCTTGAAACATCCTGAGTACAAGCAATCATTTCTCTCATCAGACGGAAAATATGGAGCTTTAATTATCAAAACTGATTTTCAAGTAGTGGCGCAAAATACTGATGGGTTGAATGTGGAGGCCGGGCAAAAAGCTTTGGATCTCCTGGAAAATATAGATGCAGATGAAACCACTTCCGTAATTGCAGGAAAAGAATCGAAAGAAATTACTCTGACGCATCATTCGTTAAGTGAATACGCAAGTTTTGAGAAAAGAATAGAAGATATAATAAGTAAAGAAAAATATAATCAAACGCTGAAATTTTCTCCCACAAGCTGGGGTACAACCTGGGAAAAGTATATATTTCAACCTGAATTGAATATCACGATCACGTGTATGAATATTTTGATAATATTGCTTATCTATATATTGTTCCGCTCCGTCAGCGCCATTGTATGGACGCTTTTAATCGTTTCTATCCCGATCGGCGCAATGTTGGGACTGGCCGGCTGGTTGCAATTAGATGTTAAAAACAGTGTTTACATTGCAATATCATTGACGATGGTATCCGCAATTGCCGATGTAATCCATTATTTATCCGGATACAATCTTTTTCGGAAAGAAGGCTATACCCATATTGAGGCATTGGCAAAAGTATTTAAAGAGTCAACGACAGCTTGCCTTCTGACGAGCCTGACAACAGCCCTCGGTATGCTTTCGCTGCTCCTGATTCCTATCATCGAAATACAGAACATGGGATTATTGGCTGCCATTGGCGTTTTAATCGGTACCGCTTTAACCATCATCGTTCTTCCTGTAATGATGGATCTGTGGTGTCCGTACTCTGGAAAAAGAATTAGAGGTAAGCAGGCCGATA
>Ga0210124_1000476_pt1 | contig 20225 bp, 20 predicted proteins | sample Muzzi_PWC_D2_FD_185554 | JGI IMG/M metagenome (GOLD analysis project Ga0210124, IMG submission 185554) | Wetland microbial communities from San Francisco Bay, California, USA, that impact long-term carbon sequestration - Muzzi_PWC_D2 (SPAdes) | ecosystem: Environmental > Aquatic > Marine >... | reverse complement strand
GGGTCCACTGGGTGCTGCACGACCTGCCCCCCGACACCTCGGGCCTCCCCGCGGGGGTCGCCCCCGAGGCCCTGCCCGCCGGGACCCGGCAGGGGGCCAACGACTGGGGCCACGCCGGCTACGACGGACCGTGCCCCCCCATCGGGCGCCACCGCTACTTCTTCAAGCTCTACGCCCTCGACGCCGTCCTGGGGGACCTGGGGCTCCCCACCAAGACGGACCTGCTGTCCGCCATGGACGGCCACGTCCTCGCCCATACCGAGCTGATGGGCACCTACGCCCGCGGCGGCCGTTAGCCGCCGCGGCGCACGGCGGCCTCGGGCGGGACGGCCGGGGCGGGTGCGTCGGCGCCTCCCGGGCGGGAGGCCACCAAGCCCCGCAGGGTGGCGTGCCCCAGGGCCTCCGCCCGGGTCATCTCGAGCCGCGCCAGGACCCCGTCCACCGCGGGCTCGGCGGGCAGGGGATAGGGCGTCGGGTCGCCCTCGGACCGCACCGCCTCCACCACCGCCGCCAGGGCGATGCGTTCCGGGTCCACGGCGGGCAGGTAGGCGGGCACCGCGTCCGAGGTGGTCGCCAGGAGGTCCCGGGCCGTGAGGGCGTCCAGCACACCGGCGGCGATCTCGGCGGGCACCCCCAGCCACGCCGTGAGCCCGTCCCCGGTCCAGGGCGGCCCGCCGTCCAGGTGCCGCCGCCCCACGGCGTACATCGCCAGCAGCGCCAGGTGCTCCCGCACCCGCCCGCTCACCGACGGGGTGCCGGCGTCGCCCCGCTGGTAATCCGGGTGCTGCACGTAGAACGACACCACGGCCCCCGCCAGCAGGATCAGCCAGCTGACGAACAGCCACAGCATGAACAGCACCAGGATGGCGAAGCCCGAATAGATCGCCGTGTACTTGCCCGAGCCCGCCACGAACGACCCGAACCCCCACCCCACGCTCTCCCACAACAGCCCGGCCACCGCCCCGCCGGTGAGGGCCGCCCCCGGCCGCACCCGGGCGTTGGGAATCAGGATGTAGGTGACCGTGAACGCGGCGATCACCATGCCGTAAGGGGCCAGACGCGCCGCCAGGGCCACCAGGGCGCCGAACGGCTCCACCGCCAGCACCCGCTGCACCAGGGCCGTGCTCATCAGGGACGCCGTCAGCCCCAGGGCCGCCACCACCAGCAGGGGCCCGATCAGGAGCACGCTCAGGTAGCCCGAGAAGCGCTGGGCGAAGCCGCGCGGGTGGCGCACGCGCCAGATGAAGTTGAAGGCCTCCTCCACCTTGCGCACCAGGGACAGGACCGTGAAGACCAGGAACGCCACCCCCACGGCCCCCAGCACCCCCACGTCCACCCGCGCCACGAAGCCCACGATCTGATCCGCCACCCGGGGCGCCGCGTCCCCCAGGGGCGCCAGGAACTTCAGCAGCGCCGGCCGCATCTGGTTGTGGGCCCCCATCGCCTTGAGCACCGAGAAGCTGAATGCCAGCAGGGGCACCAGGGAGAGCAGGGTGGTGTAGACCAGCCCCATGGCCCGCAAGGTGAGCTGCCCGGCCTTGAGGTCCAGGGCCACCGCCTGCGCCAGCCGGGCGGTGCGCACCGCCCATGCCGCCGGGGCCGGAAGGCGGGCCGGGTCGCGCCCCCACACCGCGTCCCGCAGGCGCTCCTTCATCCGCTCCAGCGGCCCGTCCCCGGCGTCGCCCATGGCCGTCCTCAGATGAGCAGGTCCACCCGGGGCGCGGCCTTCGCCCCCGGCTCGAGCGCGGGGCGGCAGATCAGCAGCCGCTCCGGCGCCACCTTGTGGTCCCGGACGAGAGTGTCCCGGAACGCCTCGGCCCGGGCCCGCGCCAGGGCCATGAGGCGCTCGTCGGAGACTTCGGAGACGCCGCCCGCGCCCGGCTCCGCCGGCGGCGCCGCGGCGGCCTCGGGGGCGGGCGGTCCGGCGTCGCGCGGGGCTTGGACCGCGAGGGCCTCCCGGTCCGCCGGCACCGCGCTGCCGCACAGCTGCAACACCAGCTGGGGGCGGGCTTCCATGAGCCGGGCCACCCGCTCGGCGTAGGCCGCCGCCCGGGCGTCGATGGCGGCCGAGCCGGGCGGATATTCCACCGGGTCCAGCCGCAGGGCCGCCGCCTTGCCCGCGAGCTGCACCACCGCCACCATGGCCCCGAACGGCTGCAAGGCGATCTTGGCGTAGGTGATCGCGGCCACCTTCATCCCCCGCCCCAGGGCCTGGCTCACGATGCCGCCCACGTCCACCGAGGGGTCGTCCAGGTCGCCGGACACCGGCAGGTCCAGCTTGATCGTGTCGTCCCGGTCCCGCAGCAGGGCCAGGGCGGCGTCCAGGGGCATGGTCAGATCGCGGGCCACCCGGTCCATGCGGCGCTTGTCCCCGGGGGCCAGGGCCAGCTTGCGGAGGGTGAGGCGGGCGGTGCCGTCCACCGTTCCCCCGCGGAGCCGCAGGTCCACGTCCGCGTCCAGCTGTCCCGTGGTCACGTTGTAGCCCACCAGCCCGGCCGTGTAGACGGAGAAGGGCGGCAGCTCCAGGCGCCGCACCGTGCCCTTCAGGTCCACGTCCGGCCGGGGGGCGAACGGCTTGACCGTGCCCCGCGCCGATACCTCGCTGTAGTCCCCCAGCCGGAACCCCAGGGCCACCCGGGCGGCCGCCTCCGGGTCCCCGCTGTCCAGGCCCTCCACCCGCAGCTCCGTGACGTGGGCCTCGGCCCGGTAGAGGGGCTCCACCGTCCGGTCCGTCAGGCGCACCCGGCTGTCACCGGTGACGCTGAGCCGGCCGATCCGCACCGGCGGCGCCCCGGGTCCCGCGTCCGGCGCCTCGGCCTCCGCCCCCGCTTTCCCCTCGGGCGCCGCGGCCAGGCGCTCGAGCCGGTTGCCGATCAGGCGGAAGCGGCCGTCGGCGGTCCGCTCCAGGTCGGCCTCGGCGGCCTCCACCCGCACTGCCTTGGCCGCCAGGCCCCCCCCGGCGTCCCGCGCCGCTCCGTCCACCTGCACCGACGCCGCGCTCAGGAGGGGCGGCCGGGCCGACCCCTCGGGCGGCTCCAGGTCCGTGCCCACCACGAGCCCGGTCAGGTGGCCGCTCTCCAGGTCCACGGCCCCCGTGGGCGCCACCGCCAGGCCCTCCAGGGCGGCCTCCTGCACCGCCACCAGCCGCACCCCCCGGGCCGGCAGATCCACCCTGAGGCCCTCCAGCCGGATCTCCCCGGCGGCCTCGGGCGGCGCCCCCGGGGCGTCCGCCGCCAGGCGCCCGCGCCACGTCACCCGGTGCGGGGCCGCCCGCAGGTCCGCGGCCGGCACGTCCACCGTGCCGGGGCCGGCCTCCAGGCGCCCCTCGGCCTCCCAGTGGGGCGGCCCCCCGTCCGGGGCGGTCACCGTCACGGTGCCGTCCCACGCCAGCCCCTCGGCCGCCACCTGCGCGTCCGCCGTCTCCAGCGCGACGTCGCTCAGGGTGACGGTCCCCTCCTGGACCACGGACGTGGCGTTCCCGGTCCGCTCCGCCCGGACCTTCAGATCCAGCGCGAGGCGCCCCGCCACCCGCCGCATCGGGGCCGCCGCGAGGGCCGGAAAGCCCTCCAGGACCACGTCCTGGGCCAGCACCCGGCCCACGGCCTTGGGGGCGGCGGCGAACGGCGTCATGTCCCCCTCCACCCGCACCGGGGCGCCGTCCAGGATCCCCACGACGGTCACGTGCGCCGGGCGGCCCGGGTGCCAGGTGGCGAGCTCCGCCACGTCCAGGCTTTCGATCCGGAGGATGTGGGCCCCGGCGCCGTCGGCATAGGCCACCTCGGCCCCGGTGACGCTGCCCGCGTCCAGGCCGAAGCCCCAGTCGGCGCTCCGCGCTCCGGCGGGGGCCTCCTCGGGGGCCTCGGCAAGGCGCGGCAGGGGACCGCGCCAGGTGCCGTCGGGGCGCTGCTGGAAGCCCAGGTAGAGCCCGCCCAGGGTCAGGGAGCGCACCCGCACCCGGCGCTCGAGCAGCGGCCCCCAGGCCACCTGCACGGCGCCCCGCGGCAGGGCCAGGACCCGCGTGCCGTCCACGATGACGGTCAGGCCCGTCAGCCCCAGGCGGCCGGTAAAGAGGTTGAAGTCCACGTCGGCCAACTCCACCGCCTGGGCCCCGTGGTCCGTGAGCCAGCGCTTCAGGCCGAAGCCGATGGCGTAGGGGAGGGCGGCCAGCAGGGCCCCCCACAGCACCAGCAGCACCACCACGAACCGCAGGGCGGGACGGGAGAAGGACCGGGCCCGGAGCGCGGGGTCGGGCGGTGTGCGCATGCATCCCCCTTTCGCGGCCGGCGGCCGCGTCGGACATCCTCGCGGACGATCCCTCCATGGTACCCAACGCGCCCCCCGGATTCACCCGGGCCCGCCGGCGACTGGCCCGGGACGCGCCCCCTCGTGTATCCTGAGCGGCTCGGGGGCGGTCGGACGAGCGAGGAGGGATCACGATGACACGGGCCTGGAGCGCCGTGGTGGCGCTGGTTTGTTTGCTGGCGGCGGGGTGCGCCGCCGGTCCCCGGACGGCGGCGGTCGGGAGCGCGCCCGCCGGGCCTGATCCCCAGGACCTCCAGGGCAAGCTGCGGGGGCCGGTCTACGAGGCCGCCGACGGCACCTTCTCGGTGGCGACGCCGTTCCCGCCCGGCTCGCCGGAGTTCGGCGACCTGGAGATCAAGGAGCTGTACGGCGCCGAGGACTCCTACGTGAGCTTCGCCCCCGGCAACGGCCGCGACGTGTACCGGGTGGACGTGAGCCGCACCCACACCCCGTCCCACCTGGGGGTCCCCCTGGAGGTGGTGGCGCCCCTCCTGGTCCGGGTCTACGCCGACCAGCTCGAGCACATCTACGGCACCGCCCTCGTCCAGCAGCGCCACGAGACCGTGGAGGTGGCGGGCCACCGGGCGGAGTTCTGGGCCTACACCCAGCGCATCCCGGCCGACAAGATCGACGGCGGCGACGGCCGCGACGTGATCGAGACCGACTACGTCTACGTGGTCGACGGCGGCGACGAGGTCGCCACCCTCTGGGCCGAGGTCCCCGAGCCGTGCGGACACTGCGGGCAGGCCGAGCGGGCGGCCCAACCGGCGCAGTACCGCAGCGTGGACCGCTTCGTGCGCTCCTTCGCCTTCGGCACCGCCCCCGCGGGCACCGCCACGCCCTGACGGCCCCACGGGCCGCCTTGGGGGCCCGTCAGGCCGCGGCGCTGCGGGCCTTCTTCGGCGCCTCGGCGCGGGCGGCCTCGTAGAGGTGCACGTCCCGCTGCGGGAAGGGGATCGAGATGCCGGCCGCGTCGAACGCCAGCTTGAGCCGCTCCGTCAGGTCGCAGCGGGTGGCCCAGTAGTCCGCCGACTTCACCCACGGCCGCACGGCGATGTTGACGCTGCTGTCGGCCAGCTCCACCACCCCCACGAACGGCGCCGGCTCCGCCAGCACCCGCTCGTCCGCCGCCAGCACGTCGCCCACGATCGCCTTGGCCCGGTCGGTGGCGTCGCCGTAGCCGATGCCGACGGTCAGGTCGATCCGGCGGGTCTCGTTGGCAGTCACGTTGGTGATCACGCCGCCGTAGATGTGGGCGTTGGGCACGTGGGTCACCCGGTTGTCCGGGGTCTTCAGGCGGGTGTTGAAGATGCCGATCTCCTCCACCACCCCGGCGGTGCCCGCCGCCTCGATGAAGTCCCCCACCCGGAACGGCTTGAAGAAGACCAGCATCGCCCCAGCGGAGAAGTTGGACAGGGAGTCCTTCAGGGCCAGGCCGATGGCCAGGCCGGCGGCGGCGAACACCGCCAGCACCGACGTGGTGTCGATCCCCAGCCGGTTCAGGGCCGCGATGATCACCACGGCGATGAGCGCGGCGTAGGCGATGTTGCCCGCGAACCGCGTCAGGATCGGCTCCACGCCGGCCCGGTCCATCAGGCGGCGCACCGCCCGGGTCAGCCCCTGGGCCACCCAGCGCCCGATCACCAGGATCGCCAGCGCCAGCGCCAAGTTGATGCCCCACGGGATCACGTAGGTGTCCAGGTAGTCCGTCCGGGTCAAGAGGTTCGTCGCGGTGTCCATGGAGGTCCCTCCTCGTGGCGGCCGCTCCGGGCGCGGCCTATTCGCCGAATCCGTACACCAGGGCCACGGCGGTCTCGTAGTCGGTGCCCTTCACCCCGGCGGGCGTGTCGGTGGTGTTGCGGACGGTGAAGGTGATCTTGGTGGCCAGGCGCCCCGCCACCTGGGTCTTCAGGGACGTGACCGAGCGGGTGATGGTGGACTCCTCGCCGATGTCCACCGAGGCCTCCTCGCCGAAGTCCGTGGTCTTGCTCACCTTCCAGGCCAGCTTGGCGGCCAGCCGGGCCAGGCCCTCGTCCAGGTGGTCGCCGGTGGCGGTCTCCCGGCTCTGGCGCGCGCCGCCGCCGACCTCGGCGTCCAGGGTCACGGACGGGGAGTGGACCAGGCGGCGCCCGTAGCCCAGGGTCTCGCTGGTGCGGTCGTTGAACCCGCTGAAGCGGTCCTTCTCCCAGACCACGTTCACGAACAGGTAGTTGAACTTCCCCAGCTTGAGGTCGCTCTTGCCCGAAAGCAGGTAGCGCTCCGCCGTGGTGCTCGTGCCGTCCGAGGTGTTCAGGGCCTCGCCGTGCCCCGTGTGGCGCCAGCGCGCCCCCTCCCGGGTGACGGTGGTCTTGGCCGTCAGGTTGCGGGTCTCGGTGTTGCCGCCGGTGACGACCAGCCCCAGCTCCGCCTCCCCCTTCCAGGGCGGCGGCGCGGCCGGCGCCGCCCGGGCGCCCGCCGGACCGGTCAACGACGTGGCCAGGAACGCGGTCAGCAGGGCCGCCGGCATCCCTCCCCGGGCACGCATGCGCATCGGAGTCCCCTCCCTCTCTCCAGCGGGCGCCCCGGCGCCCCGTAGTAACGCGTAGACCCTCCAATCCTAACCCGCGTCCGGCCCCGTTGCACTTCGGGGGCACGCGGCCCGGGGATTCAGTTCACCCGGTGCAGGCTGTCCCGGCAGCTGCCGGAGCAGAAGCCTGCGGGGAAGTCCCGCCAGGTCGAGGTCTTGGTGGCGGTGCCGTCGGCCCGCAGGGTGAAGACGCCGTCCTCCGTGTAGCCGGGCCCCGCGCCGTTGAAGCGGAACACGCCCCCGCACACGGTGCCGTCGTAGTCCGCGGTACCGTCCGAGTAGTGGGCGCTGTGGCCGTCCTGGGTGATGGTCAGGTCCACCGTGCCGCCCTCGTCCCCGCAGCCGGGGCTGTTGTCGCACGCGTAGGTGCCGGTCCAGTCCCCGGCCAGGTCGGAGGCCTCCGCCTCGCAGGTGGTGGCCTTCAGGGCCACCCGGGCCAGATTCAGGGTGGCGTCCACCTTGGGGATCACCCGCACGCACAGCGCCACGGCTCCGGTGTTGACGATGCTCAGGGTGGCCGGGTCCGCCTCCACCGGGTCCGGCGGGTCCACAGTGCCCCCCGCGAGGGTGACGGCGTAGGGGCCGTACTGGATCCCCGTGCTGCACACGGTGGCGGCGTCGGCGGCCGGCGCCACCCGCACGATCACGTCCGCGTCCGGCCCGCCCCCGGGCGCGCCGAAGCCCCACGGCGAGGCGGCCTTGCGGGTGCCCGTCTTGGTGAGCCCCGCCGAGGCCAGGGTGGCCCCCACGTCCACGGTCAGCGCCGTGAGGGCCAGCGGGTTCGGCACTTGGGGCGTGTGGTACGTGCCCACGAAGTCTCTCGCCACGCCGGTGTTGAGCGGGACGTCCTTCACCTTCGACGCCACCGGCATGTCGAAGGTCTGGGTGACCTCGTTGCTCCCGCCGCCGCCCCCGCCGCCGGAGCACCCCCACGCCAGCGCCAGGGCCGCCACCCCGGCCGCCAGCCACCGCCGCGCACACACCGACCCCCCGCGTTCCATGACGCCATCCCCCCGCACCGCGCGACCGCCCCTCGGGCGCCACCCGGAGGGCACCCCGCCCCCGGACCCCCGCTGCCCGCGCGCAACCATTCGATCTGTCTCGAATATGGACGGGGCGACCACCCCCGTCAAGGCGCCGGGCCGTCGTCCGTGGCCCCGGGGGACCGGTCAGCAAAGACCGGGGAAGCCGGCCGCCGGCCCACGCCAGGAAGCCGCCGATGGCGGCCCCGGCACCCCGGCGGCAACGGACCGGAGGTCCCCGCCATCACCCCCCCAAGCGGGGCGGGGGCGCTCAGCGCAGGCGCTCGGTATCCAAACCCCCGCCGGACTCGCCGCTGCGGACCTTGTCGTCCAGCTTGGCGAGGAGGGCGCCGGCGGCCTGGTCGGTGGCGTCCAGCAGCAGGGGGCGCAGCTCCTCGTAGATCACGGTGCCGCCCTTGTGGCCGATGGCCCGGTCGGACTGGGCGAAGACGGCGTCCTTCCACACGGTGCGGCCGTCCCGGTCGAAGGCGCCCACGCTCATGTAGCTGTGGCCGAAGGCGCTCAGGCCCTTCAGGAGCACGTCGAAGTTCACCCCCACGAAGATCACCCCGTCCACGTCCAGACCCCGGGCCAGGGCGGCGAACTCCTCGTCCTTGATGAAGAAGCGGTAGCCCGCCGGCACGTGCCAGTCGGTGAGCATGTAGTGGGCCTCGTGGGGCGGCATCCCCCGGTAGGCGGCGCTGCGGATCACGTCGCGCTCCGGCAGCAGGCGGAAGTGGCCGCTGCGGCCCAGGGCCTTGAGGATGATCGGCTTGACCTCCTCCAGCATGCGCTGCGAGTCGCGCGCCGGGTTGTCGCCCTTCAGCCACTCGCTGAACTTCTTGTTTCCTTGGGCGATCTCCTCCGTGGAGGCGATGGTGACCACCGCGTAGGTCTTCGTGTCGTCGAACGCCGTGGGCTCGAACCGGGTGGGCACGATGACGCACGCCGCCAGCGCGAGCGGCAGGGCGGCGGCAAGCAGGCGGCGTTTGCGGACCATGGCACGTCCTCCCCATACCTGGCGCGGGACCCGCCGGCCCCGCGTCGCCTCCCACTCTTTTCGGACGCTGCGGCCCGCTCCCGAGGGGGAGGTCGCGAGGCCGGGCCGGCCGCCTACCGCACGCCGTAGCGCTTGGTGATCATCCGCAGCCGACGCAGCCGGTTCATCAGTTGCCGCAGGTCCCGGCTGTGCTGCTCGTCGAGCGCCCCCGGCATGGTCCCGGCCGGCGACGGCTCGAGCACCATGAACATCTCCCGGTCCGCGTTCCCGAAGTGCAGTTCCAGGAACGCCGCCGTGGCCGAGACCCAGGCGTCCAGGTCCCGTTTCCACTTCTCGTAGAACTCCGGGACGTGCACCTCCCGCTTCATGATCTCGGTGCCCGCGTCGAGCAGCTTCAGCATCTCGTCCACGTGCTCCGCCGGCACCGGAGCCGGGCCTTCGAGGGCCTCGGCCAGACGCTCCAGCTTCTCGTCGAGCTTCCAGTCAGGAGAGATCCGGCGCGCGGTCTGTCGGACCTGGTGCGGCGCGAACGACCACACGAAGAAGAATGCGCTCAAGAGCATGATTGAAAGGACGAGCTGCCACGGCACGGGGAAGAGCGCCCCGGCCGCAAAGAAGAGCGTGGCCCATCCGATCGCCTGTCTTCCGCGAGGCCATTCCATCGTAAGTACCCTGTCGAATCGGGTGAAATGGAACGGGGGATACGGGCGCGCCGATCCGGGGCGTACCGGGCCGACAACGACCCGCCGTTCCCCCGACACCGGCCATGCCGAATCGTCCGCCGTCCGCGAGGGGACGGCGGCGGTCTCCGCTCACCGGCCCGTGTCCACCCGCGCGCCGGGGGCGCGCGGCAGAGCCGGCGGGAGACCTTCGGCAAGGCGTCCGCGAAGGTCTTTTCGGTCGCCCGCGACGCGGACTTGAGGGGCCCGGCCGGGCCGCCCCCCGCCGCCGGGGGGGTCAGCGCCCGTCCGGGGCGGCTAGTTCACCCCCCGGAACGGCACCACGTACTTCTCGTAGTACTCGCGCGACAGCTTCTGGGCCTTCTCCAGCTGGGCGGCCGGCATCCGCTGCTCCAGGATCTGCCGGTGCGTGACGACCGACAGGTCGTTCACGTTGGCCGCGGAGGTGTTGTACCAGGCGTAGGCCACGACGTAGTCCTTGGCGACGCCGGTGCCCCGCTCGTACATCATGGCAAGCCGGCTCTGGGCGTCCACCTGCCCGTGCTGTGCGGCCTTCCGGAGCCATTCCAGGGCCTTGCCGTAGTCCCGGGGCACGCCCAAGCCGTTCAGGTACATGGCGCCCACGCTGTACTCGGCGTTGGGGTGGCCCTGCTGGGCGGCCTTGTGGAACCAGTCGAACGCCGTCCCGGGGTCCTGCGGCACCCCCAGGCCGGCCACGTACATGGCCCCCAGGTTGGCCTGCGACTCGGCGACCCCCCGGTTCGCCTCGTACATGAAATCCTCGATGGCGGCGGCGTAGTCCCCCGCCTTGAACGCGGCCTCGCCCGCCGGGCCCGCCCAAGCGGGCGCCTGACACAGCGCAACAGACAATCCGATCCCGATCGCAAACATGCGGAGCTTCATGACACGGCCCCTCCAATTGTTCAATCTGCAATCAGAATAGCAGAGACCCGCGCAACGGGCCAGGGGGGGCGGCGGGTTCGACAGATCGGGCCCCCGTGGGCATAATGGCCTGTACATCGGGCGCCCAGGCCGAAACCCGATCGCGCGGTGGCACGCCGGCGACGCGCCGACGACTGCACGGTAGTGCTCGCGTCCCGGCCGCCGCGGACATACGGCCCCACCGGGGGTGGAGTGATGCACCCAGGCGGCTGAGGAACGCACGCGTGCGCGCTGTCATTCCCATGGGCCGGACCCCGGCCTCGTCCCGGTGGCCATGAACCGGCGGACGTCCCTCTACCTGGACTCCCTCCGCTTCGGGGCCGCGGCCCTGGTCTTCCTGGGCCATTTCTCCTACACGCGGTTCACCGGCGGCCACTTCACCTTCCTGGGGCCATACCGCCACGACGCGGTGATGGTCTTCTTCGTGCTGTCGGGCTACGTGATCGCTTACGTGGCCCGGGGCAAGGAGCGGTGCCTGTCGGAGTACGCCGGGGCCCGCTTCGCCCGCCTGTACTCGGTCGTCCTACCCGTGCTCGCCGTGGGGGCGGTCCTGGACGTCATCGGCCTCGCCCACGCCCCGGAGGTCTACAGCGGCCGGGTGGCGGTCTCGGACTTCCCCTTGCGGCTGCTGGCGAACGCCCTGTTCGCCCAGCAGCTGTGGTTCGAGAGCGTGCGCTACGGCAGCAACGGCCCCCTTTGGTCGCTGGGCTACGAATTCTGGTATTACGTCCTCTTCGGCGCGGCGTGGTACCTGAGCGGCTGGCGCCGCGTGGCGGCGGTATCGGCCGCCTGCGCGGTGGCGGGCCCCAAGATCCTCCTGCTGTTCCCGATCTGGCTCCTGGGCGTCGCCGTCCACCGCCTCCACGGCCGCGTCCGGCTCGGGGCCGGTACTGCGGCGACGTTGTTCGTGCTCCCCGTGGTGGGGTACCTGTGGCTGCGCCACAGCGGCTCCCTCATCGTCCTGTGGCAGGTCTCAAGGAGCTTGGGCGAGGCGGTCGTGCCCGGCGGGCTGGGGTTCTCCCGCAACTTCCTCGGCGACTATGCCGTCGGCCTGCTCGTCGCCGCAAACATCCTGTCCGTCCCGTACCTGCGCCTGCCCCGGTGGGCGCGCGGAGGCCTGCCCAGGGCGGCCGAGTCGGCGATCCGGGGCCTCGCCTCCATGACCTTCACCCTGTACGTGTTCCACTTCCCCCTGCTGTGCTTCCTCACGGCGGTCGGCCCCTTCGACCCCCGCCGGATCAGCCACAACCTCGCCCTGTGGGGCGCGGTCTGGACCCTGGTGTTCCTGGTCAGCCGGGTGTCCGAGGCCAAGAAGCACGTCTATCGCAGACTCTACGACGCCGCCGCCCGCGGTCTGATCCGCCGCGTGGCCCGCGCCCGTCCCTGACCGGGAATGGTGGGCTTTGAAGGGCAACCGACCCGGGTACCCGGACGCCCCCTCCGTGGGACGCCCCCTCAACCTTCCCCCCGGGCCTGCCGAGAAGCCCCTCAGCCAGGCGCACCCGCACCGCCCGGAGCCCCGCCATGACCCACCCCAGACGTTTCCGCGTATCCACCGCCCTCGCCGCCGTCGCGGTCGCGGCGCTCCTCGGCCTCGCGGCCCCCGCGCCCGCCCGCGCGGGTTTCGGCTACACGTATCTGGAGGGGGGCTACGGCTACGTGGACCCGGACTCCGGCGACGGGGACGGCGGCCCCTACGTGGGCCTGTCGGCCCAGGTGCGGCGGCGTCTGCACCTGTTCTCGACGTACCGCAAGATCGGGTCGGGGGACGGGTTCGTGATCGGCGTCGGCACCCACCTGCCGGTGGACGCCCGGTTGCACCTGGTGGGCCGCGTGGGGTGGGCCGACCTGGACGGCGACGACGGCCTGCGGCTGGAGGGCGGCTTCCGCCTGCGGGCCGGGGCCGAGATCGACGGCGGCCTGTTCTTCTCGGACCTGGACGGGGGCAGCGAGGCGGGCGCCTACCTGGGCGCCGTCGCCGCCATCCAGGGGCCCCTGGCCCTCACCGGCCGGCTGCGCGCCTCGGACCGGTACACCGACGTGACGTTCGGCGTCCGGTTCTACTTCTGACGGGCCGCCCCGCCGTCCCCCCGCCGGCCCCCGCCGGCGGTCAGTCGCCCCGCAGGTCGGCCAGGTGCTCGTGGACGTCGCCGATCAGCTCGTCCATGCCGTCGGCGGTCACCGCCTCCTTGAGGGGCGCCCCCTGCTTGACGCGGGCGTGGACCACCTGGAGCGCGGCGATGTCGTCCTCCAGGTGATAGGCTCCCTTCTCCTGGGCCTCGCCCAGCACCTGCAGGGCGGCCTCCAGGTGGCCCCGGAACGCGTTGGCGTTGTCCTTGCCCCAAGCGGCCGAGGCGGCCTTCAGGTCGGCCTCCGCCTCCAGCACGCGGGCGTTGTTGGTCAGGGCGACCAGCTCGATGGCGATCTCGTTGCTCAGCGCGTTGGCGTCGGTGGACGGCCCCCCGTTCGCCCGGATCAGCCGGGCGTTGGCCAGCACGTGCTCGATGCCCGGCTCCAGGTAGTCGTTGCCGCCCGCCAGGGCCCGCGCCTCCTTCACGGCGGCCTCCAGGCCGTCCAGCGCCGAGGTCATGCCGGCGGTGAGCGGCGGCATCTTGCGGGACGGCCGGGCGATGGCACCCTCGGCGGGAAAGCCCCCGCCGTCCGGCCCCGGCCCGATGTCGTGCTCCCGCGGCGCCTCCGTGGCGGTCTCCCCCACGGGAGCGGAGGGCATGGGCGCCCGGCGGTCGAGCGCCTCCTGCAGCACGGCCGCGTGGGAGGAGGCGACCGTCAGCCGCGCGGTCACGTCGGCCATCACCTGGCCGGGCCGCTCCGCCGCGCCGCCCGGAGTGGAGAACATCGCGATCAGGGCGAACCCCGCCGCGGCCGCAATCCCTTGCTTCGTCTTCATGTCCGGATTTCCCGTCTGAATGCTTCCGCCCCGTTCCCCGGGGCGTCCCGGCCCGGCCTGCGGGCCCCCCGGCCCGCCCTCCTGACGTCCCTAGTTTAGACGGGCGGGACCCGCTACGGGTTCCATCTGTGCAACGATCGGTCAGGCGGGCGCCGCTCAAGGAACGGGCCGGAACGGCCGAAGGACAGCCCGAGGTGTCCCGCACGCCCCCGGTGGGTATCCGGGTGGGGGAGCGGCGGGACCGGTGGACGGCGGCTGCGGAACCCACCCGGGCAGATAAGGACCAGCCCATGGCAGACACGCAAGCGCCGCAAAGCCCCACGGCCGCCCTCAAGGCCCGCCTGGGCGAGGTGTTCGACGAGATCTTCGCGCTGGGGCGCAAGGCCGGCCGGGACGAAGGCTACAAGGCCGCCCGGGACGAGGGCTACAAGGCGGGCCTCGCCGAGGGCGCCCGGAACGAGCGCGAGCGCATGCGCGCCGCCCTGGAGCAGCCCCCCCCGGGGAACCAGGCCCCGACCGGGCAGGCCGCCCCCGACGCCGCGACCGCCGGAGCCCGGCCCGCGCCGAAGGCGCCGGCGGCCCAGAAGCCCAAATCCACGGGCACCCTGTCCAAGATCAAACAGGTCTTCGCCGCCGAGGCGGCCAAGGCCACGGACCTCCTCTCCGAGCTCACCGGCGACACGGACCACCAGCCGCTGCCCGTCTCCGGTGACAGCGGGGACCGGCGGGCCGCTGCCCTGTCGTTCGAGGATCGCTGCAGGGCCGACTGGGAACGCGACGTCGGCCTGCGGGCGGAGTTCGGGACGCTGGACACCTACATCGCCTTCAAGCGCCAGAGCAAGGGCGGGACCGCCGGGATCCTGTAGACGAGGCGACCGTGGCCGGCCGCCCGCCGGGAAGGGTCCCCCGATCCGGTTGCAGGGCCTTGGATGTGTGGAGCCTGCGAGCGGGATAGAGCCGCTTTCCTGCGGATCGGCGATTCGCCGCGCGACCCACAGGGTCGCCTCGGATGGGAAAGGCGGGCCGGGGTGCCGGGGGCTTGCCGACACTTGCCTCGCGGCGGGACGAGGGGCGCTTGTCGTGGGCGAGCCGGGTCCGGCGGGCGAGGTCCGGGCAACGCGGGTAGACTAGGGAAGCACATTGCCCCATGCGGAGAGGAGGATGACCATGGCTTACTGTGTCGTACATCATTTTCCCGGCGGTACCCAGGCCCAGTACGAGGCGTCCATCGCGGCGGTCCATCCCGGCAGGGACAGCCTTCCGAAGGGCCAGATCTTCCACGCCGGTGGCGCGTCGGCGGGGGGCTGGACCGTCATCGCGGTCCACGACTCCAAGGCGAGCTGGGAGCAGTTTCGCGACGATGTCCTGATGCCCAAGCTGAAGGAGGGCGTCCCGGGCGGCTTCACCGCGCCGCCCCAGGAGACCGTGTTCGAGGCCTACAACCTGCAATCCAGCTAGCCGCCGGGGGCTCGCCCCGCATCGCAAGGCCCCGCCCGGCTCACCCGGGCCGCCGCGCCCGGCCCGTCGCTCGAGGATCGCTGCGGGGCCGACTGGGAGCGCGACGTCGGCCTGCGGGCCGGGTTCGGGGCGCCGGACTCCTGCGGCCGGCCCGCGAGCGGCCCGTTGGGGGCCGGCCAAAGACGACGCCCGGATTCCGAAGATCGGGGCCCTGGTGGAGCGCCTGCCGGCGGAGTTTCGAGCGATGCCCGGGCCGGCCGGGACCAGCTACACGCTCGGCAAGCTGATGTGGACGGTGGTGGAGCGGAGGGGCGGAGCGGCGAACGGGACTCGATGCCGGGTCGGGCGCATGGTTTGGGCCGTGACCTGGTGGGCCGCCCGATCGGCGAACTTGGTCAGGTCGTTCGATGACAGGACGTAGATGTCCCGGACGATCACGTCATTCGGTTCGCGAGGAATGACGAGCGCGGCGCGGCGGGCACCGGCGTTAGAATCGCACGCGGCCGGTAAGGCCGATCAGCTCGAAGTCGCCGTCGTCCGAGAAGGACACCCCCACCGACAGCTTGTCGTTGGCGGCGTAAAGAGCGCCCAGGAAGATCCCCAGGCCGCCGTCGCCGGCGGTCCGAGCGGTCAGGCCGCCGTCCAGTTCCGCCCGCGCCACGGGGGTGGCGCGCACGCCACCCCGCACCACGACACCGATGTCGGAATCGCCGCCGCCGAAAGGCCCCACGTTGGCGTGGAAGTGTAGGAACTCGACCCCGGCGTCCACCAGCACATCCACCTTGGGATCGATGGCGACGTGGTAGCCGCCCCCCAGCATCGCCTGCCAGGCGTCCAGGTCCACCGCGCCCTCGTCGCCGTTGGTGTACAGGACGCTGGCCCAGCCGCGCACCTCGGGGGCGAGGGCCTTCGAGCCCTCGACCCGCAGGCCGATGCTGTCGATATTCGCCGTGTCGCCGGCGACGAACGAGGCTTCCACGTGGTCGTAGGTGACCGGAGACTTGTACGTCTTGAACCCCATGGCGCCCGAATCCGCCGCGAAGGACGACCCCACCAGCACCACGATCCCGGCGCTCAGCACCGCCGCCAACACCGCCATCCGTCGCATGCGTATCTCCCTTTCGTTCGCCGTCGTGGCGGGGATCGCCACCGTGTCAACAGGGGCCTGACCCGGTGCCGCCGTCCGCACGTCCTTGTGATTAAAGGTTTTCCAGGCTAAGTCGCGTCGCGGCCGGCCATGCTGGGTCGGGGGGGCTCTCCGGGTCCCGGTAGTGGTCCATCACGGCGGCCACGCGGTCGGTCATCTCGGGCTCCAGTTCGCCAAACTGGATGCCCATGCCGCCCCTGAGCGTGTAAACCACCCACCCCTCCGCCCGCAGATGCAGGGCGCGGTCGCCACTGCGGGCGAGGGCGTCGACGATCACGAACTCGTCGGGTTGGAACGGCTCCTGGGTCTCCACGAACATGCCCCCGGACCCCAGGGTGATCACCCAACCGTGGATCTTGTGTCCCGTGGGCCGGTGAACCACCATCGCACGGACATGTTTGTCCATCGTCACCCTGACGGTGACGCGCGGCGCCCGAGTCTCGGGCGTTGTGACTGGCTTTCTGGGCCGCTCTCCCATCCGAACCTTCCCATCGATCCCCTCCACTCCGACTTATCGGCCGTTACCTGCCGGATCGTGACGCGGGGGCCGGCCATTGGCGTGGGGACGGCCGCTTCCGTCCGTTGTTCCGCTTCCACTCGTAGAACCCATCCGCCGCCACGAGGCAGCGCCGCCGCACCAGGGCCTTGCGGAACATTGGGCGCTCGTGGGCGGTCTCGGCCCGCGCGTTGATCACGTGCCGGGCGGCCTTGAAGTCCTTGACCCACGGGTGGCACTTTTCGATTCACGGGCTAGACTTGGATCAGGACCCTTCGGCAGAGGGGAGGGCGGCGAATGGGGGCGATCCTGGTAGCAGACTATGATGAGTTGCCGCGCGTGCTGAAAGCCGAGCACCTGGCCGATCGCGGTCACGACGTGGAAACGGTCGGGAGCCACGAAGCGTTGCTCGCACGGCTCTGTGGCGAGAGGAGCCGATTCGACCTCGTCATCGTGGAAGACCACATGATTCGCCGAATCCTCGAATGGTGGCTTCACGACTTCTCCCCCCGACCAGCGCTCGTTGTTACATCCGACACCCCTTCGGAGATTTGGGATATCTGGGTGATCAAACTACCTCGCTCGGTAGTTGGGTGCGATGATTTTTTAGTCAGGCCGTTCTCGCTGGACGAACTGACAGAGCGGGTGGAGCGTGTCCTGACGCGCCGGCGGTAGTCACCCCACTTGGAGCTGCAAGGAACGAGGACGGCCTGGGAGGGGGCGCCGTTGTAACGGGGGCTGAGGGTGCCCATGTCCCGGGCACCGAAGAGGGAGGCGTAGAGGTGCTGGGGGGTGAATCGAGCGTAGCGGCCGCACATGGGCACATGGTACGTGAATGCCCGACGTGTTGATCCCGCCCCTGGCTGAAGGTGCCTAGTCACGGTATGGTAATGGCTCAGGCAACGTCACGCATGCGAAACCAAGGCGCTCCCAGCACCATACCAACTGGTACAACAACTCGGGGCGGACCGAACTACTGGCCATGAACGACGAACATCTCTCCTACACTTGGGACAGCGGAAGCCCGTATGAGCGGTATGCTGGCCGATGGAGCGCTCAAGTGGCGCCCCCCTTTCTTTCGTGGTTGGGTCTTCCCCCCGGTCGAAGGTGGCTCGACATCGGATGCGGCACCGGGGCGCTGTGCTCGGCGATCGCGGACCGTTGCGCTCCGTCCACGGTCGTCGGCGTGGATCCCTCGGAAGGATTTCTCACGACGGCAAAGGAAAGGCTCGCGGGCCGGGCCGTGTTTCATCAAGGCAGCGCCACGGAGATCCCGCTCGATGACGCTTCGGTCGATGCGGTAGTCTCCGGACTGGTCCTGAATTTCCTTCCGGATCAACGCGCCGCGCTCCTGGAGATGTCACGGGTAACGGGCAAGGGCGGCACGGTCGCCGCATACGTATGGGATTACGCGGGGAAGATGGAGCTCATGCGGCATTTCTGGGACGTGGTGGTTGAGCTCGACCCGGCCGCCGCGGCGCTGGACGAAGGCGTGCGCTTCCCCATGTGCCGTCCGGATGCGCTAGAGACACTCTTCACCAGTGCGGAACTGGCGGAAGTCGAAGTGAAGCCGATCGACATCCCGACGCCGTTTGCGAACTTCGAAGACTACTGGGAGCCGTTTCTCGGCGGCCAGGGTCCCGCCCCCGGGTACGCTGTATCGCTTGACGAGAAGGCTAGGGTGAATTTGAGGGACGGAATAAGAAAGCGCCTTCCCACCGCACCTAACGGGTCAATCTCGTTGACGGCGCGCGCTTGGGCGGTTCGCGCTAGCGTTGTTTAGAAGGCGATGGTGACCTGCCCCACAGTTGTTGTACCAGTCGCTATGTTGGCTTGAGGGCCGCGACGGCGATTGTGCGTATGTTCAAGGCCCTGTCCCCCAACGGTGTCCGTCTGCGTCCGTACAATCAAGATAGCAGGTGCGGGCGCGGGCTCGAAGGGGCCAGCCGTTCGATGTGCAGAGCCCGGGCGGGCCCGGAGGCTAGAAGCCGGGCATTGCCCGAGTTAGGCTCCCCTGCGGATCCCGCTCACCGCCAAGGGAGGCGCTGGCCGGGGGCAGGCCCATGGCTTCCCGCTCCCGTTCCACCCAAATCTCCACCAGGGCGTTGACCCGCTCGGCCGATTTCGCCATCTCGTTCCGCTCTTCGAGCATGCGGATATCGCCGATAAGGAGGCGCTCAAAGTAAATGAGGTAGGTCTTGAGATAGGTACGAATGCGGTCCCGTTCCTTGACCGTCAAAGGATCGTTGACGATGGTCTTCTCGACGGCCTCGACTTCGGAGCGGATGGATGAAATGTAGACCAAGTCGTGCCACAGCATGTAATCCTTCTCCGCGGTCCGTATGCGCTGTAGGCTGTAATTGATCCGTTCCAGAGCTTGCACCCGGGCAGGGTCGGAGCCCCCTCTCACGGTGACGACCTCCAGCTGCACCAGGTATCGTTCCAACCCCTCCACCATGCGACGCATCTCCCAGACAATCCCCGAAGAGGCGTCGCCCCTGGCCTTCGCCGAGGCCACCACGCGCTTGGCGTGACTGTCGAAGGCGTCGAGCTCCGTGCGGATCGCCTTAACGCCGTCGCCCGAGCCAGCGGGTTCCCCGGCGTCTGTCCGCTCGATCTTCCCCAGTGTCGCCTGTAGACCGTCGAGGATTTCTTTCAGCTGAACGACCCGAGCCTGGCTGACCAGGAGGCCGTCCCGAGGATAGTCCAGCAGGAACCGGTTGGTGATGGACTCGGCGTCCGTCACGCCGTTCTTAAGGTCCTTGAGAAGCAACAGCCGCTCCACTGGATCGGACGAGACCGGTGCAGTCCAGCCGGCCAGGGCCAGAGCCACTGCAACCGTCGTGGCGCCTACGAGGGTCTTCCGTGATACGCCCATCGCACCCCTCTCTAGCTGTTTCGGAGACCGATATTTCGAACATAGCATGCGGCTTGCCGCCTCGCTTCCCCTACGGCCCCGCAAACGGCCGTACCCTAGGCCGGAAACTGGGGCCGAGGCGAGGCCACGCGTCCAAAAGACCCGCCTTTGGCAGGTGGCGGAGCCGCGCAGAATGTTCCTTCGCAATTGACTGGTGGGCTATGCCGCCTCTGGTGCGATGCAGCCCGCATCGTCATTCTTGGGGCTGTTCACCTGCGCCGACACCGGGTATGCCTCCATCCGGTCGGCCGGGAACGGCCGCAGTATCCCTTCCAGGGCCCACGCCTCGTGGACATGGCGGCCCATCCACAGGTCGTAGTCGGCCGGGTTGACGGTCACGGGCATCCAGTCGTGTATCTTCCCGACTAGCTCGTTCGCCGCCGTCGTCAGGATCGCCACGGTGTCCACGGGCTGCTGCCCAGGCAAGGCCCACCGCTCCCAAAATCCCGCCATGCCGAACGGCTCCCCGCCCTTGAGTCGGACGAAGTAGGGCTGCTTCCGGTGCCCCTCCCGCTTCCACTCGTAGAACCCGTCCGCCGCCACGAGGCAGCGGCGATGCGCCAGGGCCTTGCGGAACATGGGGCGCTCGTGCACCGTCTCGGCCCTGGCGTTAATCATCTTGCGGGCGGACTGGAAGTCCTTGGCCCAATGTGCCACCAGGCCCCAGTGGAGCGTGGCTAGCTCCCGGTAGTCACCCCACTCGGAGTTGCGGGCGACGAGGACGGCCTGGGAGGGGGCGACGTTGTAGCGGCGGTTGAGGTTCCCATTGTCCCGGGCGCCAAACTGG
>Ga0210124_1000473_pt1 | contig 20305 bp, 13 predicted proteins | sample Muzzi_PWC_D2_FD_185554 | JGI IMG/M metagenome (GOLD analysis project Ga0210124, IMG submission 185554) | Wetland microbial communities from San Francisco Bay, California, USA, that impact long-term carbon sequestration - Muzzi_PWC_D2 (SPAdes) | ecosystem: Environmental > Aquatic > Marine >... | reverse complement strand
TTCAACGGTTGCCTTTTCCAGTTCACGTACGATTGCGGGTATCCGGGTCGATAGGTCACGATGCTTCGTTTCTCGCCATAGCTGGGTCCACTGGGCGCGCGGGTAGGGCGAGTAGGCCTGCAGGCAGAGACGACCAGTCGGGAAGTCGTGTTGACTGGTCCACCCACTATCCTGTGCATAGCGGCCTTGCCGTTTCGGTACATAGTCACTCAGGCGTACATATTCGCCTTTGAAATACCGTGCATCTATCCGCACGGATAGCTCAATGATCGTTAGACCGATGGCGACAGTTCCGATATACACAACCGTGCAGGGTTGTGGCCTCCAAAGGTTGTTGTAGTATCCATGTTTCTCTGGGTTTTCTCGTTCATCGACCTCTGCCCTGTGAAAATGCTCCGATTGCGGGGCGATAACCACGCGATACTCACGGGCTTCCAATGTGAGAAAGAATTAGTTGGCAAAGGATATGGCTTTATCCAATCCCGTCTTCGTTACGGCCAGATCGATGAGCAGTTTCTTCGCAGGCTTCAGATATCCAGTGGTATATGACAGGCGGCCAGACTTGAAGTGTGGTTTTACATCAGTGATCAACGGATGCCGGTCCGGGAGGGGCGTGCGAAGTTTGCGAGATCTACGCTGTTTCACTTCAGGTGGTTTCGGCAGTGATCGTACTCGCTTTGGTGGATTTCCATCACGCGACCATTCGAGAGAATCTCCGGGGCGGGGATCAGGCAGGGCGGGTTGCTTTGGCGCCTTTCCAACCGCCAGTTTGGCCCAATATCCACGTTCTGGTCGGGGAACATTGAGCAGGGCGCAGACTCGCGCCATATAGCTTGAAGATACGCCGAACGGACCCCGACCTTCAGCATTGGCTCTGACCAGACGAGCGCGTAAAGCGCTTCCCGGCTAATTCTCGAATTGATCTGATGCATCTCTGGAGGTGTGTGCTCATTGTCTGTCATATCGGGAATCTCCATGGTGGCATTGGTAGGCAAGGGCTTTGTTCCGTTTGCAGGAACAATTGATGATTGGGTTAAAACAGTTGTTCGAAAACTGCCTGAGGTGATCATGCGCGACGTATTCTGTCGCAACATAGCCCAATAATACCTTCCATAGTAGTGATGGAGGGTTGTATGGAGGTTGATTCCAATTTAGTACACGGTGGCCATAAGCAGAAAAGAAAACGGCTGGCACCTGTCATCAGGCTCTGGCTGTTGCGGGTGCTGGTGCCACTGGGCGGTTGCCGGGAATGGCTTTCCCCATCTTCTTATCAAACGCCCTCGGATGCGATCGTCCAGGTGCTGCGACTCAGTAAGTCCTGTTTCAACGAATACGATGAGGTAGACAAGCCGGCCGTCAGAAGGGGGCTGCGGCAACTGCATGTAAAGGCGGAACAGCAGGCTTCGAGGGTCCGCCTGCCCAGGTGGCTGGAAGTGAACTGTGCCCGCATCGCGGTTCTGATCGGCATTGGCGATGTCGAAAAGTGGATTCTTGCATTTGCCATACTCCTGCATCAGGAACCGTTGCTTCAGGAAATCTCCGACCTGCTCGGCGAGGTGGATCATCCACGCATGATCCGCATACTGGCGGTGTTGCTGGATCTGCCCGATGCCGACATTCGCAGAGCGCTGGCACCAACGGCGGCGCTGGCGCAAAGCGGCCTTTTGAAGATTAAGTCTTTAATCGCCGACCTCCCGATGCACTACAGTCTTGAATTACTGAATCAAGGGTTTGCTGACCGCATGATGTCTGCAGCCAACGATCCGATGATCTTGCTGCGTGACACCATCATGCCGACGCCTGCGGCGGAACTGGCGCTGGCGGATTATGTACACGTGCCTTCGGTACAGCAGATCGTGTTGCCGTTACTCCGGCATGCGCTGAACTCGGGCCAACGCGGAGTCAATGTCCTCCTGCACGGCCAGCCAGGCACCGGCAAGACGCAACTGACCCGGGTACTGGCAAAGGCGGTGAAGGCGCGGCTGTTCGAGGTGTCCGGTGAGGATGACGAGGGCGATCCCATCGACGGGGAGAAGCGTCTGCGCGCCTTCCGCGCCGCCCTCTGCGTCGTCTCCAGGAGCAAGACCCTGCTGGTATTCGATGAAGCCGAAGACGTGTTCTCGTGCGGCGACTACTATTTCGGTTCGCGCGGGCCGGCGCAGAAGAGCAAGTCCTGGGTAAACCGTACGCTGGAAAATAATCCGGTTCCCTGCCTGTGGATCACCAATTCGATCCATGGGGTCGATCCGGCCTTCATTCGCCGTTTCGACGTGGTGCAGGAATTGCCGATCCCGACCTGCCGGCAGCGGACCCGGATGATCGAAAACGTGTGCGGCACGCTGGCCACCCCGGCACTGGTCCGGCGCCTGGCCGGCGCGGAGTCGCTGGCGCCGGCCGTGGTGACCCGGGCAGCCAGCGTGGCCCGGACGGTGTGCGCGGATTCAATGCAGGAGGCCACCAGTGCCGTGATTGCGACCCTGGTCGAGAACACCCTGACCGCACAGGGTCATGCAGCCCTGCCAAAGCAGGTCACCTCAACGCCCTCCGGTCCCTACGATCCCGCCTGCGTGAATGTTGCCACAGACTTGCAAGCACTGGTGCAAGGCATCGCGCACACGCGCACGGCACGCATGTGTCTGTATGGTCCACCGGGGACCGGTAAAACCGCCTTTGCCCACTACCTGGCGGAGTCGCTCGACCGACCGCTGTATATTCGCCGGGTGTCCGACCTGCTGGGCCCGTACGTGGGGCAAAGCGAACAGAATATCGCGGCCGCTTTCCGGCAGGCGAGCGAGGACGCGGCGGTCTTCCTGCTCGATGAGGTCGACAGCTTCCTGCAGGACCGGCGCGCGGCGGACCACTCCTGGGAGGTGACCCAGGTCAACGAGATGCTCGCCGGGATCGAGGCCTTCAACGGGGTGTTGCTGGCTGCGACCAACCGCATGGACAGCCTCGACCCGGCGGTGCTGCGCCGCTTTGATCTGAAGCTTCCGTTTGATTACCTGCGCGCGGAGCAGGCCTGGCGATTGCTGCAACGCTGTGCAGCGGAGCTGGGGCTGCCGGAACCCGATGCCGCACACGAACGATCCATCGCCGGGCTCCGAACCCTGACACCCGGGGATTTTGCGACGGTCAGCCGTCAGGCCCGCTTTCAGCCGTTTCCAGATACCGCAGCCCTGTGTGAGGCACTGGCCGCGGAGTGTGCGGCCAAGACCGATACGCCGCGCCGCTCGATCGGGTTTGTCTGAAGCCCATTCCGGCCTATCATGGCCGCCAGAGGGGGAATAGAAAAACACATGAAGGGACTCTCGAAATCCAGGATCCTCGTTCACCGTCAGTGTCCCCGGCGGCTGTGGTTGCATACCTACCGACCCGAGCTCGAGGAGGAAGAGGAGGGCGTCACGTCCCGCCTGGCCACCGGCGTGCAGGTCGGCGAGGTAGCCCGCAGTCTGCACGCCGATGCCCGACTGATCGAGGGCGACACGCTCAAGGAGTCGCTGCAACTCACGCAACAGGCGCTCACAAAGTCACCGCGGTGTCCCCTGTGCGAGGCCACCTTCGAGCATGGCCAGGTGCTGGTCCGCGCAGACCTGCTGTTGCCGGCTCGCAAGGGTTATGACCTGGTCGAGGTGAAGTCCTCCACCTCCGTCAAGGACTATCACTACGAGGATGCTGCCGTACAGGCCTGGGTGGTGCGCAGTGCGGGGATCCATCTCAACCAGGTGCAGATCGCACACATCAACAGTACCTTTGTGTATCCCGGTAACGAGGATTATCGGGGTTTGTTTACCACCGTGGACATCACGCCGGATGTCTTTGCGCTGGAGCCTGAAATTCCGGTCTGGATCCGGGCGGCCCGCCGGACCCTGAACGGGGATGAACCCGATATCGAGCCGGGGGAGCAATGTCATACCCCGTTCGAGTGTCCGTTCCTTGGCCACTGTAGCCCGTATGACGATGAGGAGGATGGCTACCCCCCGGAAATCCTCCCCTACGGGAAGAAGGTTGCGGCCGAGTTGCGCGCCGTGGGCTATCACGACCTGTGCGACGTGCCGGAGGGTTATTTCAGCAATCCAAAATATGAACGCGTACGGCAGGCCTGCGTGAGCAGCCGGCCCGTCCTCGATCCACAGGTCGGCGAGCTTCTGCGCAACTATTCCTATCCCCGCTACTACCTGGATTTTGAGACCATCCAGTTTGCCGTTCCGATCTGGAAAGGCACGCGGCCGTACCAGCAACTCCCGTTCCAGTGGTCCTGTCACCGCGAATCCGCCAACGGCAGGGTGCTGGCAGATGCGTTTCTGGCCGGAGATGCCGGGGATCCACGCCGGGCATTTGTGGATAGCCTGCTGGACTACATCGGACCGCGGGGGCCGATCTTTGTCTATAACGCAAGTTTCGAGCGCGGTCGGCTGCAGGAACTGGCCGAGGTATTCCCGGAACTGGAAGATCCGATCGATGCGCTGTGTGACCGCATGGTCGACCTGCTGCCGCTGGCGCGCGAGCATTACTATCACCCGGCCATGCGTGGTTCCTGGTCGATCAAGGCAGTGTTGCCGACGGTTGCGCCGGAGCTGGATTACAGCGATCTCGCGGTGAGTGATGGCGGTATGGCACAGGAGGCCTACCTCGAGATGGTTCATCCGGACACGCCTGCGCAGCGTAGCCAGGAATTGCGTGACGGGTTATTGACCTATTGTGGTTTGGACACACTGGCACTGGTACGGCTTGCTCGATATTTCCAGGATCAGTAAGGATGCCACGCAGCGATTCTGCCAGTACGCTCGCCCGTCAGTGGGAGTTGTTGAAACAACTTCCCGCGGGGCCGCCGGGGATCACTACCCGTGCACTGGTAGACAAATTGAGTGAGCGGGGATATGCCATCAGCAAGCGCAGCGTGGAGCGCGACTTGCACGACCTGTCCCGTGTGTTCCCGTTGGTATGCAATGACAAGGGCGTGCCGCATGGCTGGCACTGGATGAAGGGTGCGTCCCTCGACCTGCCGGCACTCGGTGTGGCCGATGCCCTGTCCCTGCGCCTGCTGGAAGAGTATCTGCAATCGCTGCTGCCGGCCTCGATCCTGGGCGTGCTCAGGCCACGCTTCGAGGAGGCGACCCGCAAACTCGAGCAGCTGGGCGATACGAATTCCATCGCAGGCTGGGCCGACAAGGTGCGCGTGGTACCGCCGACCCTGCCGCTGTTGCCACCCGTGATCAAAGCGGGTGTGCTGGAGGCGGTACAGGAAGCCTTGTTGCAGGGGCGGCAGTTAAAATGTAATTACCGCTCCGCCAGTGGCAAGAAATCGAATCGGCGACTGCACCCGCTTGCACTCGTGCAGCGCGGCTCGGTGTCCTACCTGGTGGCAACGACAATCGAGATAGATGATGTACGCCTCTATGCGCTGCACCGGATGCAGCGCGCTGAGACGACTGAAGACAAGACCGAACGACCAAAAGACTTTAATATTGATGACTACATTGCCACCGGCGCCCTGCAATTCGGAAATGGCAAGACCCTGCGTCTGCGGGCCAGTATTGACGAGGAACTGGCCAATCAGCTCAATGAAACACCGTTGTCAGAGGACATGCGGATTGTGGAAAGAACCGAGGATTACCTTCTCACCGCGACTGTCGCGGACAGCTGGCAGCTGCGCTGGTGGTTGCTGTCCTGGGGCAGTGCGGTAGAGGTGCTGGGGCCACAGAGGTTGCGGGAGGAAATCAAGAGGCAGATTATCTCTGCTTCGGAAGTTTACTTTCTATGAACGATGGTTGGTACATCACGGCCCCCTGGGACCCAGTGCAGATTCGACGCGGAGATGCGCTTGGCCTGCGTGTGGGAGCTGACTACTTCGCGGACCTGATGGCGCCCGGCCTGAGCAACGCAACCTCTGACGCGAGGTGGATATCCCTCCTTTCGTGGTGCCTCAAGTGGTCGCACGTTGTGTGGAAGAACGCCGGCGGCGGCGACCTATCTCGACGTGACGATCAGCGCGCGCGGTACGCGTGGCTTCGTCCCCTAGAGCTTCTCTGGGTAGACCGCACACTGGAGTCCGGGCAGACCACTGGCCAGCTTCGTGGGCGACAAAGCATCAAACGCTGGAGCAAAGCCAACCGCCAGCTGCCCAACTTCGCGATGAGCCCGGACCAGTTCCGCCGGTACCGGCAGATCGGCATGTACGGCGCGTACCGCGTGGTCCTGCGTACTGTCCCGGGGTTGACGGCGGGCGACGGGTGGACGCCCGACGCTACCGCGCTCGCGCTCGCCAACCTTGTGAACGACAGCCTCCCTCGTGGTGTGCAGCTCAAGCAGGAGCATTTCGAGAACCGTACGAGGTGGGGCTGCTGGAGCGGTGGAAACGAGGCGCGGTACTGGGTGGAGCGTGGTTGGCAGATATCATGGGAGAAGAAAGGTGGCTTCCTGCCCACGCCCGCAGACGCCGTGAGCAAACGGCTTCCACAGGAAGAACGCCGTCTGCTCAAGTCGGCTTTGTTCAGCGCCGAGTCCATTCGCAGTGTCACGGCCGAAGCGCTGACCAACGCGAAGGGAGCAAGGTCGCACGCCGACCTGTGCGACGCGCTCGCCAACTCCAGCGCGCTCTCGAAGAAGCTCGAGCCCACATCGCTTGCGCCGCTTCCCTTCTTCTCGCGCTTCGCCGACGCCGCCATGCACGCGATGCGAGGGCTATGGAACGAGATCAACCACGACGAGGAGAAGCAGGCGCCCGCAATCGAGAAACTGGCGCGATCGATAGAGCTAGAATCGATGCTCGGCCTAGTTCGCGACGCAGGCGTAGCTTGGCTTGGCACGCCCGGCAGGAGCGTGTTCCCGCACGATCACGTGGTTACGCGGCTCGCCGAAGCCATGCGCGATGCCGCGAGCCCCGTCGATCAACTGCGGGCGCTGACGCGGCATCACCACGAGCATGGTGGAGGCCGCCGTTGGTTCCGCGAACAGAGTGGCAAGCTCGTGCCCCTCGTGGCCGACACTGGCATCGCGGCAAGTGACTACCGCTTCAGACTGAACTCGCTTTGTCGACTGGCAGCCCAGTGCGGTGTCGCCAATATGGATCACGCGCTTAACGCGATGGCACAGCAAAAATCCGATGACGAAGAGGATGATGCCCAGTGAGCGCGCCCGACTGGAAAGATGTTCTACCCGCCCCGCCACCAGGGGGGCGTCTCCACGAGGCGTGGATGACGAGCTTCGAGCAGCCCGACGCCGGCCTCCTCGTCGAGCACCTTCTCCCATCGTTGCTCGGCGCGAGCCACTCGCTCTCGCAAGAGTTCCAGGAGCGGAGCCTGTTCTTCGGTGAGCTGGGCACGGCCCTCGAGACGCTGCACGGTCGGCTCACCGTCATCTCGTCGCCACCGCGCGGTGCACGCAAAGACTCGCAGTATCCGTGGCTCTGGCGCTACGTGAGCCATTTCACCGTTGGTGCGAAGTCGCGCGCGGTGCAGCACGCGAAGCTGTGGGCATTCCACTGGAAGGTTGGCGCCGAGGAGCATCTGGAGCTGCACGTCTCGTCCACGAACCTCACGGCCTCGGCGTTCAAGGACCAATTGCAAGCGGGCTGGCAAGTGACGCTGATGATGGGCGGGCGCGCCAGCCAGGGCACGCGTCGAACGTGGGGAAACCTGGTGCCGTTTCTCGACGCGCTCGGCACGTCCGCAGGGGACGTCGCCGCGACGCGAATCCAGCGCCTTGTCACATTGCTCGGCCGCGCGGAATGCCCGACGGATGTTACGTTCGTCGCGAGCATTCCCGGTCAGAGGAGCGCCGCTCACCAGTTCGAGCAGTTCAAGCCGTCCGAGCTTCACTTGCTGACGCCGACCGTCGGCGAGTGGAGCGATCGAACCCTCGCGGCGTGGAGCGCCGACGTCGGAGTTGCCCTCGGCAAGGTCCATCTAAAATGGATCTCCACGAAACACCGTTGGGCTAAGAGCGAGGGCTGGGCACTCTCTACCCAAGCCAACGCGGCACTTGAGGCGAACGGCGTGCAGGTCGAATGCCTTCCGAACGAGGTACGCTTGACCGAGCAGCACCGCGATGCCGATCTTCGCTGGAGCCACGCCAAGCTGTACTTGCTGCGCAGTCGTCGGAAGCGGTACCTGCTCGTGACGTCGGCCAACTGGAGCGTCGCCGCGTGGGGCGCGGGGAAGTCCACACCGCACAACTTCGAACTCGGTGTCCTCTTCAAGTCCGAGTGGACGGATCTCGAAGCGCTCGGCGAGCCGTTTGATCCGCCCGATACCGTTCCCTTCTGCGCCGATCGCACCGACGATGAGGACCGCCAATCCGCGCTCGAATGGGCTGAAGCCAGTTGGGACGGCAAGCGCATTTTGCTCCGTGCACGCAGCTCCGACGTCGCTATGCCGATGAGCGCCCTCGTCACATTCACCGGCGGAGAGGAGGAAGGCATCGCTGTCGTCGGTCGCGCGGCCTCCATGCCATGGAAGGACCCGGAGCACACGCCGATCACCGCACGGTTCACGCAGGGAACCGAGACGCTGGCAGTCGACGTCCTCGATCTTCGGTCGCCTACCGAGTTCGTCCTGACCCCCTTGCCCGAGGTCGATCCGGCTATCGCCAGGGCCCTGCGTGAGGCCTTCCTGCTACAGCGCTACGGCGGTCCGGTCGTCGATCCCGAGTCTATTTTAGGCCTGAGCAGTGCGCACAGATCGCCGAACGCCAGTGCGCCCGCTGCCGACTACTCCGTTCAGGCGTGGATCGACGCACGTGCGGCGTTCAACGTGGTCGACCAGTGGCGAGCCGCGCTTGCGGAGGCAGAACCAGATCACGCGCTCCTCGAGCATATGCGCTTGGATGGCGAGGAGCTGCGCGCCATCTACGCGCGGCGTGAGGGCCCCGCTGCTGGACTTGTGGTCGAGGAGCTTGGCTGGCGCCTCGACGAGGAGGCATGATGGACGACTTTCAGATCGACGCCCGAAGGTGGCGATTCCTCGACAATCCTGTTCGGTACATCGAACGCGAGACGGGCGGCCTCCAAGTCGAGCCGCTCAAGCGGCAGTTCAAGACGGCGAAGGAAATCCTCTCGCGATTCGCGGATGGTCGGGGAGTGCTACTGGCCGATGATGTCGGGCTCGGCAAGACGACCGTCGCTGCGCTCGTCGCGTGGGTCGTCGCCTGCCAGGACAAGCGCGTGCGCATCTATGCGCCCAACGAGGTTCTGCGTCGGCGCTGGGCCGAAGAACTCGAGCGCCACGTGCCCATGCTCGCGAAGCTCGGCGCGAGTAACGACCGCATTAAGCAGGGCGACGTCGGAAAGCTGAACGCGGGCCGCATTCAGGTGGCGACCCATCACACACTGGTTAAAAGCCACAGTAACAACGAGCAGCGCACTGCGTGCGATCTGATGATTATCGACGAGGCGCACCGCGCGAAGGGAGACGGCAGCGCGTTCAACGAGGCGCTCCGAAACCTCGGCGACCGCGCGAAGCGTAAACTGATTCTCACAGCCACGCCGTTCAGTATCAGGCTCGACGAGCTGGTGCAACTACTGCAGTTCGTCGGCGCGACCGAGCTCAAGGCGGTCCGTCGATATGCGAACGAGTTGAGACGGCTCTATGTCCTCGGTGATGGGCACGACGTCATTGCCGAATCCAAACAACTCGAGAACGCTGCGCGAGCAGCGATCGACGAGCTGCGGCCGTACCTCATCCGTCACGGCATCGACGACCTTTCGGCGTTGGAGCGGAAGCACTTCGGTGCAGTCGCCGCAGCACGGTGGGAAATCCCAACGGCACCGGCGACGCAGGAGGACCTCGCGCTGCTGCTACGGATGGACCGCATCCTCCAGCTCACACCGGAGCGGAAGGGCGAACGGCGTAACGACCCGCGCTTCCATATCGGTTGGCAGCATGTTGGCACCGAACTCGAGCGAGCCGAGAAGCGGGCCACTAGCGCCACCGACCAGGCCGCTCTCAGGCACATCAAAATGGCGAAGAAGGCGCTGGGCGTCAGGCGCAAGAAGCCCCACCCGAAGATTGCGGCGGTCAGCGAAGCGATCCGACCGCTGCTGGATACTGGCGAGAAGGTGCTCGTGTTCTGCCACCATCGCGCGACCGCATGCGAGCTGCTTGGCGCACTGGAGCGAGCTCTGAAGGCAACGAGTGTTACGCAGAGCGGCCCGCCCGAGAAGGTGTGGCGTGCAGCGTGGGAGTCGTCGCTGCCAGACGAGGATCACCTCGTGGCGCCGATCATCGACTGGCTCTGCACGCCTGGTCTGCGGTGCCAGATCGGTAGCTGGCTCGGCGAACCGGCGAACACCGCGAAGGCTCTGGCGGACCAGTTAGCGATGATCAGGCCGCGCAATGCGATCGCTGGCGTTCCGACGATTTTGAAGGCGGCGCAAACACTCGCAGAGGTTCTCCTCGATCCGCAGTCGACATCGACGCGCGCTCTCCTGAGGAGTATTGCGAAGGGGGCGCTCACCTTCGGCGGCAAGACCTCGCACTTCCCTGGACGACTTGACGACGGCCTCCGGGCGATGGGTGCGTGGAGCCATGACGGACGTGGCGATCCACCCAAGACGCTCTACACGGGTAAGCCCGACATCGTGCTCGCACTTTTCAATAGCCCGTTCGGGCCCGATGTGCTGGTCACCACCGATCGCCTGAGCGAGGGTGTCGACCTGCACCGCTGCTGCCGACACCTGATACACTACGAGATCGATCCCAGCCCCGTGCGCACACTGCAGCGCGAAGGCCGCGTACGTCGCATCGGCTCGTGGGCGGCGCTGACAGGACAACCGATCCGCTACGCGTACCCGACTTTCGGTGGCACTCGCGACGAGAAGGCAGTTGGGATCATGAGGCAGCGCATCACCGCCTTCGGATTGTTGCTCGGCGGTGTTCCGTCGCTCGACGATGGATCCGTCGAGTGCGAGCAGAGCTTCGTGGAGGCCGTACTTCGCCATGCGAGTAAGAACCTCAAGTCGCTCAATCGAAAGCTTGGTGTGTAGTTTCAGCTTCAGGTTGCTGAAGAACCGTTCCAGCAGTGAAAAAATATAGGTACTGACCACGTTGTTAAGCTGCCTGTCAATGCATAGTGAGTTTTCCGAATAGAGAACACCCCACCCAAGCCCCGCACCGCAGGGCTTGTTGCTTCTGGCATTGATTAAAACAACGACTGCTGTTTAACGACTTCCGCTGGGTCGAGCGGCGAGCGTAGCAAGCCGATTACGATGAACGTGCGCGGATGCGAGGCCATGGTACCCATGATGAAGTGCAGGTTATGTTGCGGGATGTTCTGGCCATACTCCTGCCGCATCATCTTGAGCGCTTCGTCTTCCGTATTGTAGCGGCGCTTGTAGTGGTTGAAAGCGGCCTGCACTTCCCAGTCATGGATCTGGTGTTTGTGCGGATGACCGGCGCAGGTGTACTCATAGCTGAAACTGTGCGTGGGTCTGGCCAGGGGCTTGAGCGGGTCTTCCAGTAGTGAGACCTGTTCATAGAGCAGGTCGGCGACTTCCTGGTCTTCCTTATCACTTTTAGCAGCTTCTTTGATCCGGAACTTCAAACTGCCCGGGTCGGGCTTTATGATGCCGAGGCTGCGGTTGGTATCCTGGTTCTCGTCCATCAGAGTTTTAAGTGAGGGCGAGATGTGCGATGCCCACAGCCGGACCTTGGTGGCGTCATCCAGCTGCTTGTAGCTGTCGGTCACATGGATCGAGCCCTCATCGACCCGGTAACTCTCGGGGCGTGTATCGGAAGGTGCCTTGGTGACAGTCATCTCGACCTGGTCGAAGCGGCCGAACTGATCGGCCTTGTCAAGTCGCCGGTAGCGGATCGGGAACAGGCGCAGCAGTTCGCCGGTTTCTTCATCGACCCCGGCACAGCAGACAGTCTCCTCATGCTTGGTACTGGGTTGCGGAAAGGCCTTGACCAATATCCGAATCGTACGCTTGACGTGCTTCCCTTCGGCCATGGTCGGGTTAGACGCACAGGTGTACCGGTTCCAGATGGAGCTTGCCGGCGAGCTTGTTGACGACTGAATCCCGATGACAGGTGGTGTGGTCTTTCTCATAGCACATGAGCGCCACGCTGCCGGTCAGTTCTTCGGTGAGCTGGTCCAGCAGGGCCGCCTGCTTCTTCAGGTGCTTGTTAAAATCCCGGAAGAAGCGCTGGTAGTCCCAGTCCTCTCTCAGGCGGTGGCGCACGTCCTTGGGCGAGCCCAGCTGCTTCTCGTGACGGTAATCGATACCCGCCTCGGCGAGCGCGGCCTTGAGGGCGTTCTTGGAGAAGCCCCGGCGTCGTGACATGGGCAGTTCCCGGACATCAAGCAGCACGTCCGTGCCAGCGGCCTTCAGGACGGCGATAAAGTCCTCCAGGTCTGCGCCTTCATAGCCAATGGTAAAGAGTTGTTGCATGACGACCTCCCGGTTATCGACATGATTACGAGTTCACTTTTTGCTTGAGCTGTTCAGCCTCGATGAAGGTATCGATCAGCTGAATGATCTGTTTGCGCGGTCGGGGTGCGAGCTTCTCGATCTGTTGCAGACGCCGCTGCAGTCGGGTATCCGGCTTGCGGGCCTTCTTGGGCGGTTCAATCCCGAGCAGTTCATCGGTGCTGATGCCCAGTGCCCGGGCGAGTCCCGGCAGGATGGTTGATGGCGGCGTCTCTGCACGTCCCTCGTAGTGGGAGACCATGCGTTGGGTGATACTGAGCTCGTCGGCCAGCTCCACCTGGGTGAAGCCGGCGGCTTTGCGCAGTTTGGCTAGTCGCGCGCCAAAGCCGGATGCCGGGTGGTTTCTTTGTTTGGGCATGGCGGGTTCCTATGGTGGTCGCTGATGCCTGTTAGTGTAAACGCTTGGTATTACACAATACCTTGATATCGCCTGACTAAATATACTCACAGTGTATATACTTATGTCAAGTAAAAAGAGAATACATTCTATGTATAACCATCAATCAGGGTTTTGGCAAGTGACTAAAAATGGCCCGAATCTCAGAAGATGAACAGAGTTGTTTATTTGATTTTGCGCATCACACAGCATAATTTAGGTGACGGCTTCGAGATAAGTGAGGGCAGGCCACGTTTCACTTAGGGTAACCTGAGGCGAATATCCCGCTGACCCAGATCATTACTCTGCGCGGATTGTTTCAAGAATTTTCCGCACTTTTGTTTACAGTGGTTCGCTAAACCTTGCGGGAGTTTTGCGGGACTCAGTTATGCATTGTTATGCATCGTGGTGCACAGCTTGCAACGGGCGCCACGGTAAGTTATTGAAGTAAAAGGCTGAAAAATCGCCTTTCTGTCCTTTTAATCCGATGGTCGAAGGTTCGAATCCTTCACGACCCACCAGTTTAGTACTTGGAAGAAAGGTGGTTTTCGGGTTGCAAAGGCGTTGCGGAACGTAGCCTTCCAGAAAACTGTAAACGGTCGTTCCCGGTCCAGGTTGGGACGGAGACAGTCAATCCTCCCTAGCCCTCTGCCTGCTTCATACACAGCCGGAACCGCTTGGTTATGCCGGCTGTTTAAAATGTCATTTTCCGTGAAAATCCTGCAAACTACTTATCAAAACCGGTGCGTGAATCACCTTCATGCCCAGAAAGAATCAAATCGCATTCTGAACATTTGGAACAGAGCGGCATGAAAGTCAGAGATCGTGCGCGTGGGAAACGTTCAGCCTTTTATCGCTATTCCCGGCTGGCGAGCGTTGCTGCCGTATTGATGCTGCTTGATGCCTGTACCTCATATCGGCCGCTGCCCTTGCAGGAGCAGGCAGCCCTGGCGGGCCGCGTTGCGGCGCTGCGGGTCGATGCGGCGGCAGTATTCCATGAAGCACCTGCGCTGCATGTTTTCAATGCTGACGATGGTCTCGATCTCGATGAAGTGGGCATCCTGGCCGTGCTCAACAATCCGGACCTGAAGGCGCAGCGTTCCGGTCTGGCGCTGGCCGGTGCCCAGGTTTTCGCCGCCGGGCTGTTGCCGGATCCCCAGCTCAGCACCGGACTGGACCGCCCGACAGGTGCGGACGCGGGGCTGGTGAACGCCTGGTCGCTGGGCCTGGGCTACGACATCATTCCCTTGATCACGCACCAGGCACAGCTGGATGCCGAAACCGGTGCGCAGCGCAAGGTGCAGCTCGACCTGCTCTGGCAGGAATGGCAGGTCGTTCAGCAGGCACGCACGCTGGCTGTGGCGCTGTCCCTGGAACAGGAACGGCTTACGCTGCTACACCGGATGCTGGATCTCTACCGGGTGCGTTATGATCACTCCAGCGCGGCCCTGGACCAGGGCGATGTCACACTCGATATCAACGGCACCGACCTGACTGCACTCATTGACACGCTCAGCCAGATCAACCAGCTCGAGCAGACCCATAACCAGACCCGTCACGATTTCAACCTGCTGCTCGGCCTGCAGCCCGGCGTCCCGGTCGTGATTGCGCCGTTACCGCCACTCGAGCCGCTGGCGCCCGACCTGCTGAACGCCAGACTGGGCGACCTGGCGCAGCGGCGCCCGGACCTGCTGGCGCTGCAGGCGGGCTATACCAGCCAGGAAGCACGCGTCAGGGCGGCGATCCTGGCGCAGGTGCCCTCGCTCGGGATCGATATCCACCGCGCGCGCGATACCGGTGCTGTGTATACCACCGGCCTGGGCGTGACGCTCAACCTGCCCCTGTTGAGCGGTAACCGTGGCAACATCGCCATCGAACGCGCCACCCGTGCGCAGCTACGCGAGGAATATCGGGCGCGGCTGACGAAGACCGCCGTGGATGTCGACCGCCTGCGCGAGTTACAGGACATCATCCGGCACCAGCAGACCGCGCTGGAAACCTATCTCCCGCGCCTGGAGACGCTCGTGGATCGCGCACGCCAGGCCTATGCACATGGTGATATCGATGCGCTGACATTCATCAATATGGAGACTACCTGGGTGAACAAACGGCTCGAACAGCTCAGCCTGGTGCAGGCGGCCTGGGAAAACCGCATCGCGCTGGAAGCCTTGCTGGCCCTGCCCGATTTTCCCGTAGCAGTTCTTCCACCTTCCGATAAAAAACCTGGCGAACAACCATGAAGCATTTCCCGGTGACGCAGTTATTCTTGCTCGGAGCAGCCCTGCTGTCCGGTGCGGCTGTCGTGTCTTCCGTGCTGGCCGATGAGCCCAGCGTGCTGGTCAAGACCACCGCCGCAGAGGAGCGGATCGTGACCGATACGCTGGAGGCCTACGGCATACTGGATCCCGATCCGGATCAGGTACTGAGTCTGTCGCTGCCACATGCCGGGCTGATCAACCGCGTCTGGGTGCGCCTCGGGCAGCGGGTCGAGAGCGGTGATCGTCTGCTCGAAGTGGTGACCGCGCCGGATGCGCGCATGCAGTACCTGCAGGCGCAAAGCGCGGTCGACTTCGCACGGCGGGAGCTGGTGCGGCAACAACGGCTGCTGAACGAGCAGTTGGCCACCAAGGCGCAGGTCGATGCTGCGCGAAAAGGCCTGCAGGATGCCGGGTCCACGCTGCAGGCCCTGGAAAAACGCGGTCTGGATGTCGTCCAGGAGACCTTGCGTGCGCCCATGGAAGGCATCATTACCCGGCTCGACGTCTCCCAGGGGCAGCGGGTACAGGCAGATACCACGGCCATGCTGATCGCTGCCGAGAAACGACTGATCGCGCGCCTGGGTGTGGAACCGGAAGACCTGACGGACGTGCACACCGGTGCGGCGGTCACCGTCACACCGGTGTTCATGCCCGGGGTGTCAATCGAAACCACGGTCCGTGAGGTCCATGCCATGATCGATCCCAATACTCAGCTGGTGGAGGTACTCGCGGCGATTCCCGAACAGCAGGTCGAGCACCTGGTGCTGGGCAGCCGTATTCGTGGCAGCATCCAGCTAGCGTCGAGCACAAGTCTGGCCGTGCCGCGCAGCGCCGTCCTCAGCGAGGGAGACAATGCCTACCTGTTTGTTGTTGAAGACGGCAGGGCACGGCGTGTGGCGGTGCGGACCGCCGGGGAACAGGGCGACGTTGTCGCGGTTGCCGGTTCCCTGAGTGCCGGTGACAAGGTCGTCGTGACCGGCAACTACGAGCTTGCCGACGGCATGGCCGTGCGGGAAGCCCCCTGATGGATATAGCCCACCGGGCGGCGGCGCATCGCCGCTCCATCCTGTTCCTCGTGGCTGTTCTGGTACTGGGTGGCATCGCCGCTGCTCTCAAGCTGCCCGTTGCGCTGTTTCCGCACGTGGACTTCCCGCGTGTGGTGGTCTCGCTGGATGCCGGCGACCGCCCGGCGGACCAGATGGTTATTGCCGTCACCCGACCGGTCGAGGATGCGGTGCGTTCCGTGGCAGGCGTTGTGAACCTGCGTTCCACCACCAGTCGCGGCAGTGCCGAGCTGTCACTCAACTTCGGCTGGGGCGACGACATGGTGGCCGCCATGCTGCAGGTGGAATCGGCGGTCAACCAGATGCTGCCGGAATTACCGGCCGGTACCCGCTTCACGGTCCGGCGCATGGACCCGACCGTGTTCCCGGTCGCCGCCTACAGCCTGACCTCGGATACCCAGTCGCCGGTGGCGCTGCGTGATTTCGCGCAATACCAGCTGGTGCCGCTACTCTCGTCCATCAACGGCGTCGCCCGGGTGACCACGCTGGGTGGCGAGGAGGCCGAGTACCGGGTAGAGGTGGATCCCGAAAAGCTGGATGCCTATGGCCTGACCTTCAGCGATGTTGCCACCGTCCTGTCCGCGACCAATGTCCTGCAGGCAGTCGGCCGGATGGAAGACCACTACAAACTCTATCTGCTGCTGTCCGACACGCGCATCCGTTCACTGAAAACGATCGAGGAATCGGTGCTGCGCAGTGGTGCCGGTGGTCTGGTGCGTCTGGAAGATATTGCCCGCATCTATCCGGCCACAGTGCCGCAATGGCTGCGGGTCACCGCAGACGGTCGCGATGCCGTACTGGTACAGGTCTACCAGCAGCCGGGCGGCAACACCGTGCAGATCGTACAGGGCGTTAAACAGCGGCTGGCCGGGTTCCGCGACAAGCTGCCCAGCGGTGTGATCATCGCCAACTGGTACGACCAGAGCCAGCTGATCACTGCGTCCGCCGGGAGTGTGCGCGATGCCATCGCCATCGGCGTGGCCCTGGCCGCTGTCGTGCTGCTGGTTTTTCTACGCAGCCTGAAGATCACGCTGATTGCCATCCTTGTCGTACCCTCGGTACTGGCCAGCACCCTGCTGCTGCTGGACGTACTGCACATGAGTTTCAACATCATGACGCTGGGCGGCATGGCAGCTGCTGTGGGACTGATCGTGGACGATGCCATCGTGATGATCGAGCACATCATCCGTCGCCTGCGGGAGCGCGGCGAGACTGCGGCCCAGACCATCCGCGAGGCGGCCATCGAATTCACCCCGCCGCTGGCCGGTTCCTCCGCGGCGACCATTGTGATCTTCGCGCCGCTGGCATTCCTGAGCGGCGTGACCGGTGCCTTTTTCAAGGCGCTGTCACTGACCATGGCCAGCAGCCTGTGCATTTCCTTTCTGCTGGCCTGGCTGGCAGTGCCGTTGCTCGCCGAGCACCTGCTCGGTGCCAGGGATGCGGAAACGGAAGATGTCGGGCCCGTGTTCAGGCGACTGTTGCAGGCATATCGCCGCCTGATGCAGCGTCTCGCGCACCAGCCCTGGTGGATACTGACCGGCATTGCGCCGTTACTCATCGTCGGTTTCATTTCCTACCACCAGGTGGGTTCCGGGTTCATGCCGCACATGGATGAAGGTGGTTTCATTCTCGATTACCGCGCACCGGCCGGGACCTCGCTGGCGGAGACCGATCGTCTGCTGCGGCAGGTGGGTGACATACTGCAATCCAGCCCGGCGGTGGAGACCTATTCGCGCCGCACCGGGGCCCAGCTGGGCGGGGGGCTCACCGAGGCCAACGAGGGCGATTTCTTCGTGCGCCTGCAGCCGTTGCCCCGGCCGCCTATCGATGCGGTTATGGATGACATCCGTGCACGCATCGAGAACGAGGTCCCTGGTCTCGAAGTGGAGATGGCACTGCTCATGGAAGACCTGATCGGCGACCTCACGGCGGTGCCACAGCCGATTGAGATCAAGCTCTATGGTGATCGCCCCGAAGAACTGCTGACGGTAGCGCCGCGGGTAGCTGCTGCCATCGGCAAAATCGATGGTGTGGTCGATATCAATGACGGTATCGTGCTGGCCGGCGATGCCGTCAATATCGTCGTAGACCGTGACAAGGCCGCCCTGGAAGGCATCGATCCGGACCAGGTCACACAGCAGCTCGATGCCTGGTTTACCGGGCTTGTCACCACCCAGGTACAGGTAAACATCAAGCTGGTGGGTGTGCGCGTCTGGGTACCGTCCACGGCCCGCGACCGGACCGGCGCCATCGACCGGATCTGGCTGCGCGCGACAGACGGGCATCGCATTCCGCTCAGGCGCATCGCCAGTGTATCCCTGGAAACCGGTCAGCCCCAGATTACACGCGACAACCTCAAGCGCATGGTCGCGGTCACCGGCCGCATCAGCGGACGCGACCTGGGTTCGACCATACGGGATGTCCGGCAGGTCCTGGCACAGGAGGGTTTGTTGCCCAGGGATATGTATTACGCGCTCGGGGGCCTGTACCAGCAACAGCAGGTCGCGTTCCGCGGTCTGATGGCCGTGTTTGTGGCAGCCCTGGCGCTGGTCTTTCTGCTGTTGCTGTTCCTGTATGAGGAGTTCGCGGCGGCTGTCGCAATCATGGTGTCGCCGCTGCTGGCCATGCCGGCGGTGTTTGCCGGCTTGTGGTTGACCGGTATCGAGTTGAATATCACGGCCATGATGGGGATGACCATGATCGTGGGCATCGTCACCGAGGTGTCGATTTTCTATTTCTCCGAATACCACGAACTGTTGCGTAACGGCCAGGACAGGCTGGCTGCACTGAGCGAGGCGGGCAGTAACCGCTTGCGGCCCATTGTAATGACCACGCTGGCCGCCATGCTGGCGCTGTTGCCGCTGGCCCTGGCTCTTGGGCAGGGATCGGCCATGCAGCAGCCACTCGCGATCGCCATAATTTCCGGGCTGCTGGTTCAGGTACCGCTCGTGGTGATCGTCATGCCGATGGTCTATCGCTGGCTGGGACGGGTGAAGTATATCCCGCTGCATCAATAGGCAGGAGAAGCATCAGACAGTTGGCATTGATTATAAGTTTGCGTTAGACGCCGGTTTGGAAAGTCATGTGGTGCAACAATAATCTGCTGCTTTACCGACGTCCGCTGATTATCTGGGAATGCCGTGTTCTGGCCGAAAGTGCGAGTATAGATTACCTGCTGGGGAAGTCTGCTTCTGCGGCTTTTAAGACATTCCCAGGATTAACGGGTATGTCGCATTCTGGCCGATCCCGCTCCTACACGAGACGCTAATATAACTCTCACTAAAGGACGTGATGCGGCCACTTCCAGACCTTCCCGGCATTTCGGTAAAGGTCTTAAAAGCCGCAATAGTTGCCGTTTAAGTAATCTCTATATTTCTTTCAGAACGCAGCAGGGGGAAGACTCCCCCTGCACCCCCTCAAAAAAGCGCCGAAGCCCTCAAAGCACCCAAGCATCAACGCCGGCGCGGCTTGCCTAAACCTACGAGGCCCAGCAGACCGCTGCCGAACAACCACACCGCCGCGGGTGCCGGTACGATGCTCGCGCCGCCGACATTGCCCGACTGCACAGCCCATGCATAGTAGATACTGGTCTTACCGGTGCTGTGCTGGTCGCCGTCGCCGAAGTAGAAGCTCCACGCGTAGGTTGGAACGGGCGCGTACTCCGTAGACGACCAGTAGCCGTTGGACTGGAGATTACTGAACGGACCGGTATTCGTTAAGCAATAATTCGGCGCAGTACAACCCGTTGGGGTACCGCTGGTGTCGTAATACGCCGTGTTGCCCAGCACATTGTAAAACATGTTCGACAGCTCGCTGGGGGTCGTGATGTTATAACCGTAGTCCACACCCTGATAAATATTAGTGTAGGTAGCGCCGTCATTGCCTACATCCACGGTATCCGGCAAGCGCCAGCCGGTAACACCATTGATGCTGAGACCCGCCGCCCAGGCGTTGGCCGTAGTCCAGTTCATTGCCCCCGCCGCATTGGCATTCGCCAGCCAGGTCAGGTCCGCCACATCATCATAATAGGCCTGGTAATCGGTCCCGCCCGGGGTGGCCGGCAAGACACCGATCAGGGTCGCGTACGAGGGGGTGGTAATCAGGGAAACTGCACAGGCGCAGAGAACGCCCAGTAGACGTGTCGTTGTCATGATGATCTCTCCGTAACTCTTCTTCGTTA
>Ga0210124_1000470_pt1 | contig 20402 bp, 16 predicted proteins | sample Muzzi_PWC_D2_FD_185554 | JGI IMG/M metagenome (GOLD analysis project Ga0210124, IMG submission 185554) | Wetland microbial communities from San Francisco Bay, California, USA, that impact long-term carbon sequestration - Muzzi_PWC_D2 (SPAdes) | ecosystem: Environmental > Aquatic > Marine >... | reverse complement strand
TGATGTCGATTTTCGTGCTACTCGCGTTGAGAAATTTAATTTGGTTGAGAAGGTTGTTTCGATAAATGGCTTGGAATGGAGAGAGATAAAGCCCGATAAAAAATACAATTGGTTGACAGAGGGATTGCGAAGTGAATTTGAAAGTTTCTCGGCGATGGGGGCCAAACGGACTAAGGGAAAGCCTAATCAAAGCGTTATTTTTAGAAATTTTAGTAATGGGGTCAAATCTAATCGTGATGCTTGGGCATATAATTTCAATCTTCTGGAGCTAAAAAGCAATATCCAACGAATGATAGACGTCTACAACGAACACGTTTTCCGTTGGAGCAAATTGACTACTAGACCGAGAGTTGACGATTTTACTTTGGAGGACGCCACAAAGATTAGTTGGAGTCGAGATTTGAAACAGGATTTACGCCGGGGTAAATTCGCTGAATTTGGTGAAAACAAAATTCGAACCGCAGTATATCGCCCCTTTACCAAGCGCTATTTGTTTCTTGACAGAGTCTTGAATGAAGAAGTCTATCAAATTCCTAACTACTTCCCTACACCTGAGTCAGAATCCGAAAATCGAGTCATTGGTGTAGTAAATGAGGCACAGATTCCATTTTCGGCTCAAATAACAAATTGCATTCCTTGCTTACATTATGGCGGACGCCAAACCCAATGCTTCCCCTTCTACACCTACGACGAAGACGGCAGCAACCGGCGGGAAAACATCACGGATTGGGCGTTGGCGCAGTTTCGCAGCCACTACCAGACCGCAGAGGTTTTGGAAACCTCTGCGGTCTCAGGCCGCGAAATTACCAAGTGGGATATTTTTCACTACGTCTACGGCCTGCTGCACCACCCCACCTACCGCGAGACCTACGCCGCCAACCTGCGCCGGGAACTACCGCGCATCCCCTTTGCTCAAGCGTTCTGGCCCTTCGCCGAGGCCGGGGCGCGGCTGGCCGCGCTCCACGTCAATTACGAGCAGCAGGCAGAATACCCGCTGGAGTTCATCGAAAACCCGGACGAGCCGCTCAACTGGCGGGTGGAGAAGATGCGCCTCTCCAAAGATAAAAGCCAACTCAAATACAACAACTTCCTGACCCTGACCGGTATTCCCCCGCAGGTGTTTGAGTACCGGCTGGGCAATCGCTCGGCCCTCGATTGGGTGATTGACCAGTACCAGGTCAAAACCGACAAACGCAGCGGCATCGTCAACGACCCCAACAACCTGGACGACGAGCAGTATATCGTGCGCCTCATCGGGCAGGTGATTACGGTCAGTCTGGAGACGGTGAAGATTGTGGAGGGGTTGCCTGAATTGAATTTGGAGGGGGCAGCCAAACCATCAGATGACGACAAATAACAATACACCCGTGGTCTGGACGGTGACCATTCGCTATTTTGACCAGATCGCAGGTTTGCAGGAGAATAGCTTTACCATCGAGACGCCCACCATCGATGGGCTGGCGGCCACCCGGCTGGCCCTCGAGGCGCTGGCGGCGGAACGTCAGGCTTTCGGCGACTCTGGCGCAATTAACACGCTGGAGCTATTTTGTGCCATTAAAAATAACAACTAGGGCGCGGATAGGGCGGATCAGGCGGATTTTATGATTTTTTTATCCGCCCAATCCGCCCGACCCGTGTCCCATAATCCAGCTACTGTACGCTTTAAATCACGAATGGCACCAATGGACGAATTTCACGAATATTTTTGTGAAATTTATTAGAAAAATTCGTGCCATTTGCTCATTCGTGATATTCGTGATTTAAAATGTCTGGAAGAGAGATCTAAAATAGGAGATATGATGACCACCAAAAATCCGTTTTTATCAGTAGACCAGAAAATCGTGGGGGATGTTTTCACTGGTACCGAACCGATGGACAACCTGACGATTCTGTGTGACGATTTTGGCTCTCGCTTTGGCGGAACCGGTGGGGAGCGTCTGGCTGCCGAATTTATCGCAGGCAGATTGGCAGAATACGGCCTTTCCAACGTTCACCGGGAGGAGGTTGATTACATTAGCTGGACCAGGGGCGAAGTCAAGCTGGAAATCCTCAGCCCGATTCAAAAAGAGATACCGTGCATCACGCTGCCCCATTCGCCGCCTGCCGACCTGGAAGCAGCCATCATCGATATGGACGATGGCGCTCCCTCGGAGTTTGACCGGCGGGCTGCTGAAATCGAGGGAAAAATCGTTATGACCAACAGTATTATTCATCCCAGCGGCACCAAGCGCTGGATCCACCGGGGAGAGAAGTATGGGCGCAGCCTCCTGACCGGAGCAGCAGGCTTTATCTTTGTTAATCACTACCCCGGCTATGGCCCGGCCACCGGAAGTATCGGGGCGGGGCGACAAGCGCCTATTCCCGGCATCTCGGTTGCCAAAGAGGACGGCGATTTTCTACACCGCCTGATTCAACGTAAAGGGGAGGTTAGAATTCGGATTACCAGCACCGACCAATGTCAACCCAACACCTCCTGGAACATCATTGCTGATTTGCCTGGTCAAGAACACCCGGAGCAGGTTGTCATGTTGGGCTGTCACTATGATGGTCACGACATCTCGCAAGGGGCCGGTGACCCTGCTTCGGGAGCCGTAGCGGTCATCGAAGCGGCTCGGGTGTTAGCCAAATATGCTGCTCCGTTGCCGCGCACGGTTCGCTTTGCCTTATGGGGGATAGAAGAAATAGGACTACTTGGCTCCAAAGCATATGTTAAGACCCATGCTGATGATTTGGACCAGATTCGATTTTATCTGAATATGGACGGTGCCGGAGCCAAGCTGAATGATGTAATGGTCAATCAATGGCCGGAGTTGCAGCCCTTGTTGGAACGCTGGGGCAAAGAAATGGCGCACGAATTCGCCGTGGGTCAATCGCTGCATACTTTTTCGGACCATTTTCCCTTCTTTATGGCTGGTGTGCCAACCGGGGGGCTGGAGGCTGATCTCAACAAAAGTGGCGGGCGCGGTTACGGCCATACCCGGTATGATACGCTCGATAAGGTTCAGTTATTCCATCTGCGGGAAGCGTCGGCCCTGGCTGCTCGATTGGCTTTGCGTATGGCCCATGAGGAAAAATGGCCGGTGGCTCGACGTGAGGAACAAACAGTGCTGGATATCCTTGACAGCCCCGAACATCGGGAGGCATCAGAGTTTAGTGCTAAAGTGGCAGCGCTTCGAGAAAAGCTTAGCCAGAGCTGATTTGGCTACAATGCTTTCGTTTCTTTTCTTGTTCCCAATCTGGAGATTGGGAACAAGGGGGATCTGAAGATTGGGAACGAGGGGGCCAACAAAAAAGCCGGGAGTTACCCCGGCTTTTCACATTGTTCGATTAAAATTATCCCGGCAACTTCTCAAGAGCCTCTCGATATGCGTTAAGGGCGCTTTGTAAGCGGCCATCTTTCATCATAGCATCTCCCATCACTTGAAATAGCATGTAGTTGGAAGGGTAAGATTTAATGGCCTGCTGCATATCTTCAATGATCGTATCCAGGTATGCCCCACTGGAGACCAGGCTATCGTAATATCGGACCGCTTCTTCAATATCGCCTTTTTCGCGGGCAGATTGGGCCAGCTTAAGCCGTTCCTCTACATCGGCAGAGAGTTTGTCTTCATCTTTGGCTTCCACAACAGGCGACGGCTCAGGTGGCGGTGCAGCAACTGTTGTAGATACGGGTTGCGGCGGAGCAGGTGATGGGGTGGGAGCAGGCGCTGTAGATTGAGGCGCTGCAACCTCCTCATCGTCACTTTCACGAAGTTTCTTCAACCAATCGGGCATGTCACCGGAACCGCCTGTGGAAGGTTTAGGAGTCGGCGTGGCTTGAGATGCCATAGGCTCTTCAATCTTTTCTTTAGTTGCTGCAACGGGTGCAGGTTGGGTGGAGGGCGCTTCCGGTATAGGTAAAACATCCTCGTCACCCAAAGACCCGGCACCATCTTCCATATCCTGAAGCCAATCAGGTAGTTCTTTATCATCACCCGAACCATCCGCTTCAACCATAGTAGCGCTTACAGGTTCAGCAGCCGGAATAGAAACATCTTCAGAACCAGGGTCAGGTTCTAAAGTCTCATCTTTAACTTCCTGCAACCAATCCGGCAAATCTTCGTCAGCCTCTTCCTCGATTTCCAGCGGGCTTGGTTCCGAAGGTTCGAAGGGTTCATCGCTATCATCACTTTGAATGTCGCTCAGCCAATCGGGAAGATCATCCTCATCCACCATATCATCAGTTGAAAGCGAATCTGCCTCTAACAGAGGCGCACTGGCATCGTCATCCTCTTGGACATCCTGTAACCAATCAGGCAAGTCGTCATCACTGGTCAAGCTATCATCGGTATCCAATGAAGCCGCTACCTCGTCCGTCACAGGAGAAGAAATTGGCTCGGGTACAGGTTCATCATCTTCTTGCACATCCTTTAGCCAATCAGGAAGATCGTCTTCTTCAATATCTATGTCGTTTTCATTGATGATAGGGGCAGCCGGGGCAGATGCGGTCTCTGGTTGAGGGGGTAGCTCTTCTTCCGTATCTTCTTCTTCAATATCAGATAGCCAATCTGGCAGATCCTCATCGCCCTGATCCTCATCAAATTTTTCATCTGCCTCAGCGCTGAGCCAATCGGGCAAATCATCATCGGCCACCATCATGTCATCGTCCGATGCAAAGGTGGTAGGGATAGGTTCGGGGGCAGGCGAGTCTTCGTCCTCAACATCTTGGAGCCAGTCCGGCAGATCATCTTCCACCACCATCTTGTCATCATCATCAGCCGTACCCATAGCCACCATAGGTTGCGCAGAAGCGGCCGGTTCTGGTTCAGCCACCGGAGATAGTGCGTCCTGAGTTTCCTCACTCAACCAATCGGGAAGGTCGTCATCTTCTGGCTCCGCGCTCGCAGAGACAGGTTCGGGGGCAGGTGGGGTTTCGTCCTCAACATCCTGAAGCCAGTCTGGCAGATCATCTTCCACCACCATCTTGTCATCGTCATCATCAGCCGCCCCCATGGTCATCATAGCTTGCGCAGAAGCGGCCGGTTCTGGTTCACCCGCTGGAATGGGTGGCTCTTCAGTATCCTCAGTCAACCAATCGGGCAGATCATCTTCCACCACCATCTTGTCATCGTCTAGGTCGATGGTTCCAGGAGCGGGCGTAGGCGGCGAGTCCTGCACTGGTTGAGGGGGTGGCCCAGGCGACTCTTCAGTTATCGGTTCGGCCCCGACTTTCTTACGAATCATCTCATCATCAGAAGTTGAGATCAAAAACTCCCGGGTCGACATCCCTTCCGACCCTTCTGGCCGTTCTTCTGCCACCGTGCCTAAGTCAATCCCTTCCTCAGCCAGTAGCCGTTCCAGGTCAGACATCCCGGCATAAGGGTCTTCTTCCTCAGCCGTAGGTGTGGGAGAAGGTTTTCCGATATCTTGCGTCACCGGGGCGGCAGGCTGCTCGGCCATTGGTTCGGCGCCGACTTTCTTACGAACCAGCTCATCATCAGAAGTTGAGATCAAAAACTCCCGGGCCGACATCCCTTCGGACCCTTCTGGCCGCTCTTCTGCCACTGTGCCTAAGTCGATCCCTTCTTCGGCCAATAGCCGTTCCAGGTCAGACATTCCGGCATAAGCATCTTCTTCCTCAGCCGCAGCCGGTTCTTTTAAAGGCCCTGTACCCTTACCAGACTTGATATCTTTTAGCCAATCAGGTGCATCTTCTTCGCTTAAGGCTGGACCACTGCTGGCAGAGGTAGCCATCTTCATCCAATCAGGCGTCGGACCATCTACAGGCGACTCAAGATCATTTTCCGTAGAGTCATTCTCAGGCGGTACATCTGAATTGCTCATAATTTACACACTCGCATTGGAGGATTAAGATTCGGGGAAATAACTGTTCCGCATCTACGGGAAGTGTTCCACACTGCTAAAAGAAGAGAATGAAATACGATATTTTCCCCATCCCATTTATGACAACATTAGACTTACACGGAACAAAATCGCTACGATTACTCACCGTAATCTATGACAATCTTCACACACCTTTAAAAATATCCCAATAACTATTATGCCACAAAAACAAAAAGAGAACAACCAGACATAATCATTTTTTACATTTACGATTGACGATTGACGATTTTAGATTTTGGATTGCCAATCGTAAATCTAAAATCGAGGATGCCCCAATGATGAGACGCTCTTTAGACGTGTTGGGTATCGCCACAGGCTCCACCCAACCTACTATAACTTTAAGGCCAGGGATTGAGATAGTTTACAGGCCGTGGTTGTGTCGCACCTCGGCGACCCACGCTTCGAGTCCCTCTTGCGTAGCAACACGTTGTTCCCAGTTCGATGTTATACGCGCTTCTCGCAGCAAGAGAAGCAGAATGTCTCCGTGGTTCTTTTCCAACCAGCGCACCCAGGCCGGTTTGATCCAATTTGGTAGCCAGAAAAGAAGAAGGCTGGTTGCAATGATGAGTGGCAAATCTACCAAAAAAAAGGCCGCTTGTCTTAATTCATATGTAGGGAGAATAAGTGCAATTCCCAGGATGACAATAACCAAGCTGATGGGGATATAAACATAGAACATCTCCTTTGGGCTATACACAGGATCACCTTCGTGCAGATACCATCGCTTGTATCTTCCGAACTGTACCCGCAGTCCATAGACGAGAAAAGGTACACTGAGAATAATTAAACCTAAACTAATGTAGTAGGTATTTGATCCCATTCATAAATCTCCTGCTTGACAAAGCTTTATGGTAAAGGAGCCAGCCTACGTTCAGGTTCGGGCCCAGGGGCTTTCAGCATCACGGGATGCGCTCCAGAGAACCAAGCGAAGCCAATACTAAATCCCAAAAAGGCAGCAGGTTAGTGGAGTGGAGCATCCTCAGATGCGGAACAAAGCCGCTTCGCATCTGATGCATGCGTGCTCGCTCCTCGGACTTTCTACATGCCACATCCCATTATAATGAATAATTGCAAAATTTTCATCTTGATGGTACAGTGTTAGTTTGACAGTTTGGCCTAATTCTACTTGCATTTAGAACCTATCCGCCATAGATTGGAGTGCAGACTTCAGTCTGCCTTTTTATGGTGCGGAATAAATTCCGCACTCCAGGAATTTGCGGATAGGTGCTTAATCGACGGTGGCAGTCTAATGCAGAAAAACTTAATTATTCGTGGTGCCCGCGAGCATAACTTAAAAAATGTAACCTTAGAAATTCCGCGTGACCAATTGGTGGTGATTACCGGCCTATCCGGCAGCGGCAAAAGCAGCCTGGCCTTTGATACAATTTATGCCGAAGGCCAACGTCGCTATGTTGAAAGCCTTTCAGCCTATGCGCGTCAATTTTTAGGGCAAATGGACAAACCGGATGTAGACCAGATTGAAGGGTTGAGTCCGGCTATTTCTATCGATCAAAAAGGCACCAGCCATAACCCGCGTTCAACTGTCGGGACCGTCACCGAAATTTACGATTACCTCCGCCTTTTGTATGCCCGCGTTGGAATACCTCACTGCCATAACTGTGGGCGCGAGGTCAATGTACAGACCACCCAGCAAATCGTGGATGCCATTTTGAGCAAGCCCGACGGCAGCTGGATTATGATTCTGGCCCCGCTTGTCCGAGACCGTAAAGGCGAGCACAAGGCGGTATTCGAGGACATTCAGAAGGCGGGTTTTGTCCGGGTGCGGGTCGATGGTGAAATCCGTGACCTGGATGAAGAGATTATCCTGGAACCTTACAAACTCCACACCATTGAGGCTGTAGTAGACCGCTTGATTCTCCGCCACCAGCGAGAGGCCGGGGGAAGGGAAGAGATCTATGAGGATGCCGCACGCCTGGCCGACTCGGTGGAAACGGCCATTAAGTTGGGTAACGGTATCTTAATCGTGCTTGATGTCACCAATCCCGAAAAGCCCTGGGATAAATTGTTCAGCGAACACTTTGCCTGTCTCCATTGCGGGACAAACCTACCAGAAATTGAGCCGCGCACCTTCAGCTTTAACAGTCCCCACGGAGCTTGCCCCGCTTGCGATGGCCTGGGCGCGAGAGCAGAATTCGACCCTGATTTGATTCTCAATCCTGATAAGACCCTGGCGACGGGTGCTATCTGGCCCTGGGCCAAACTAAGCCAGAGTAATCGGAACGGCTACTATGCCCAACTCATCGCCGCGATGGCTGATCATTATGACCTGCCGCTGGATACACCCATCTCCGAACTGAGTCCCAAACAGCAAGATATCATCCTCTATGGTGGCAAACCCGGCGATAAAATCAGTTTGAGCTACCACAATGCCAGCGGCGAGTTGCGCACCTATAGCACTAACTTTGAAGGTGTCATCCCCAATTTGCAGCGACGCTACAAAGATGCCAACAACAGCGATAGTTATGGTGATGTCGAAAAATATATGTCGACTCGTACATGCCCGGCTTGTGGTGGTCATCGCCTGCGCCCCGAGGCTTTAGCCGTAACGATTACCGGGTTGGGCATTCATCAGGTGACCAATTTCGCCATCAATGACGCCCTGGCCTGGTTTAAGCAGTTAGCCATCACAGACCCCCAGATTGAGGTGGGGGTGATTGCGAAAAATGGAGCCGGTCAAGTTCGTAATGAACCTGCGGTGACAATCCGGCTGACGCAACGGCAAGCCTTAATTGCCGCCCCGATTCTCAAAGAAATTATAGCCCGGCTGCAATTTATGGGCGATGTGGGTCTGGAATATCTGACTCTGGGTCGGGCGGCAAATACATTATCAGGCGGCGAGGCGCAACGTATTCGCCTGGCAACCCAGATTGGTTCGCAGTTGATGGGTTGCCTTTATATTTTGGACGAACCCAGTATCGGCCTGCACCAGCGTGACAACAAGCGCCTGATTAAAACCCTGGAGGGCCTGCGAGACCTGGGCAACACGGTGTTGGTGGTGGAACACGACGAAGACACCATGCACAGCGCCGATTGGATTATCGATATGGGGCCGGGCGCGGGCAAGCACGGCGGCGAGGTCGTTTGGTCCGCCGATAAGGAGAGCTTCTTGGCCGAAAGTAGCTCGCTCACGGCTCAATTTCTGCGCGGCGAGAAGGTCATCCCCACTCCGGCCAAACGACGCCCCGGCAATGGCAAGGAGATTGTCATCAAAGGGGCCAAAGAGAATAATCTTAAAAATATCAAGGTCAATTTCCCTTTGGGGAAATTTATCTGTGTCACCGGCGTCAGCGGCAGTGGCAAAAGCAGCCTGGTCATGGAAATTCTGCATAAAAAGCTGGACCAGTTGCTCTACCGAGCCACGGCCAAACCAGGGCAGTATGAGGCTATCGAAGGGGCCGAATTTATCGATAAAGTGATTGATATCGACCAGCGCCCCATCGGGCGCACCCCCCGCAGTAACCCGGCCACCTATACGGGGCTATTTGGCCCCCTGCGCGAGTTGTTCGCCACCATGCCGGAAAGCAAGCTGCGCGGCTACAAGGCCGGACGTTTTAGCTTCAATGTCAAAGGAGGGCGCTGCGAGACATGCCAGGGAGACGGCATCATCAAAATAGAGATGCAATTTTTGCCCGACATCTATGTGCCTTGCGAAGTCTGTCACGGCAAACGCTACAACCGCGAAACGCTGCAAATCAAATATAAGGGCAAATCGATTTCCGATGTGCTAGATATGACGGTCGAAGATGGCTTAGAATTTTTCTCCAATATCCCCTCCATTCGCAACAAACTGGAAACCTTAAACGCCGTGGGGTTAAGTTACGTCACCTTGGGCCAACCGGCCACCACCCTGTCCGGCGGCGAGGCCCAACGCATCAAGCTCTCCAAGGAGTTGAGCCGCCGTTCCACCGGCAAAACCCTCTATATCCTGGATGAACCGACCACCGGCCTCCACTTTGCCGACATTGAGCGATTGCTGGCCGTCTTGAATCGCTTGGTCAACACGGGCAATACGGTGGTGGTAATTGAGCATAACCTTGAGGTCATCAAATGCGCCGATTGGATCATCGACATTGGACCGGAGGGCGGCCACGCCGGAGGAGAAATCGTGGCCGTAGGTACGCCGGAGCAGGTTGCCAATAATGACCGAAGTTACACCGGCCGCTGGCTGCAACGGGTCTTAAAGCCGGTTGCCCAGAATTGATTAAGATTAAGAAAATAATTGAGTAATGGGACAACTTGTTAGACTACGACGATTCTACCCCCTCCAACTCCCCCTGCTAGGGGGAGAGCGTTCAAAGTCCCCCCTAGCAGGGGGGATTTAGGGGGGTAGAGAGATGCTCAGACATAGCACCTCTATTATCCAATTAAATATTTAAGCAATTACCGCATCGACCAGCGCGTAATCAACTTCCGATAGGTAAACGTCAAAAGTAATCCCATGCGGGGAAATAACAAGCGGCTGATTAACCCCCGCAGGCCGGAGCGATGCTCATATTCGATGTGGTCATTGACGCGGGTCAGGTTGTCGCCTGCAGCGGTGAAGGTGTGGGTATGAACCCATTGCTTGAACGGCCCCTGTTGCTGCGTATCGGTAAAGCCACGTTGAGGGCCCACCTTCGAGTGAATCGCAACCCAGCGCACCGGCAGCGGCCCCAGCCACAAGGTAAAATCCGAGATTGAGCCTTCGGCCATGGGTTCGATGTTGTGGAGTTGCATGATAATAAACGGTGGAGTCAGCCGCTTGATAACGCGGGCATCAAAATGAAACTCGGCGACTTTGCTGAGTGGCGCTTTTACGGTGAAGGTGTGGTTAAATATGGGCATGGCAGTATTATACCAGGATGGGGTTGAGGTCTCAACTATCTTACTTCTCAACATTCCTGTTTGGCTTTTCAGCAATGACCTTGATAAATATTTACGTATGCATCCGCTGTAATCCACAAGGGAAATTAATTGAAGTTCTTAAAGTTGTTTAAGAAAAATGATGAGGATCATGAGCTCCAGATAGAGAGTCGGTATGCTTCTGGTACTGCTTTAATGAAAAATGGTCGCCTTGAGGAAGCCCTTATTCAGTTTAAAGTCATATTGGGCTTAGACCCAAACTACACGTTTGCACACTACCATATTGGCGAAATTTATCAACAAAAGGAAGACTTTGAGACCGCGTTAATTCACTTCAAGCAAGCTTTAAGAATCAGTGAAAGTGAAATAGTGTTGAGCAATATACACATAGCCTTAGCTACCACTTTTTATTCGCTAGGACAGCTTGAGCAGGCTATTGAAAAGTTTAAGGAAGCTATTGAACTAAACCCCAAAAGGCGAGACTTACACTTGGACATTGGAGAAATATATTACCAGATTGGGGAGATTGACAAAGCAATAAACCATTTTCAACAAACAGATCAACAAGACCCAACTGCTCAGGTATATTTGGCTAAAGCTTACTGGGCGAAAAACGATCATCAGAAAAGTCTACATATTTTACGAGAGGCAAACAATAATTTTCCTGAAAACCCGGAAATACTCGCTTATCTTGGTTACTTGTTATTAGAAAAAGAGGCGTATGTAGAAGCTATCGATGTTTTGCGTAAGGTGCTTGAATTCAATAGTGAACCAGACGAACAGGTTCTTATAGATCTAGGTCGTGCGCATTATGAGTCCGGTGATTTTGAGGAAGCCTTAAATATATATAATCAAGCCGTAAATCTCTTTCCTGACAATCTATTCTTTTATAAACGAATTGGTTTTATACACGAAAAACAAGATGATCTTGATGGGGCAATACGAGTGTGGCGGCGTATGGTAGAAATTGACAAATCAAATCCAGAAGCTCATACGACTTTATCTTTTGGATTAAGATTAAGCGGCAACTTTGAAGCTGCACTTCAAGCAGTCCAACAAGCATTTGAGGCGGACGCAACTTACGCTCCTGCTTATACTTCTGAAGGAAATATTCTTCTTGATATGGGAAAAACTGATGCTGCTATCACTTCTTTTGAGCAAGCGATAAATTTAGGTGATGAGTGGGCTTTACTTAATTTAGCTGAAGTTTACCAAGATTTGGGTAACACAGATAAAGCCAGTCATTATGCAAAAGCTTTCATCAATGCAGCGGAAGCGGATACAGAACTTAAACCAGGTGTGAAAGATGCAACGGCTATTTTGAACGAGTCTGAGTTTTGAGCTAACTGCTAAACTCCTGCGCTAATATCTGAGTGTTTGGACACCCACTTGCGTTACGACGCATGCGTGAGTTTCGTAACGAGAAATACCACACACCCCTTCTTGACAAAACTGCCCCTTCAATGTATTATCAAATTCGTCATACAACCATACCACCGGACAGCTTTAGCCATGCTCAGACGCGCCCCGTCCCTAACCGAACAGGCCAAATCCTATATCAAACAGCGCATTCTCAACGACGAGTTTGAAGCAGGCCGGATTCCCTCGGAGACCGAGTTAGCCACCGAGTTGGGCGTCAGCCGGACCACCATCCGCGATGCCCTGAGCCGTTTGGAGTTGGAAGGCACGATTTTCCGCAAGCAGGGGGCCGGAACCTTTGTCAACGAGGCCAGCCTGCAACTCAAAACCCGCCTGGAAGAAATCTGGGCCTATGAGGCCATGCTGGAAGCGCACGGTTATACACCCAGCACCCGCATCGTCAGCATCGAAGAGCAGCCGGTGGAGGCCAGTATCGCCGCAGAGTTGAAATTGCCATCTAAGGATACAGTGCTTCTGGTTAAAAAGCTATTTCTGGCCGACAACCAGCCGGTTATCTTTACTCTGAACTACATCCCTACCAGCCTCATCACCAGTGAATACTCGCCCGATGTTTTTCACCAACCTATTTACCAATTTCTCGAAGATTACTGCCAGCAGCACTTGAGCTACTACTTAAGCGAAATCGTGCCGCTGGTTCCGCCAATCTGGCTGGTTGATATCCTCAAGTTAAAACAGGAACACGCTGCCCTCATCTCTTTTGAGGAGATTGGCTATAATCAAGATAACGCCCCCATCTTAAAGGCGCGCTCTTATTTCAGGGATGATTTGCTGCGGCTGCGCCTGATTCGCCGGGAGGCGCCATAGCATGGAACACGTTCTCAATCTCAAATGCCTCATCTGTGGCAAGGAATATGGTATCGACGAGGTGGATTACGTTTGCCCCGACCACAGTAACGAGGGTATTCTTGACGTGCAGTACGACTACGACCTGATCGGACGGCGTATCAGCCAGGGCGATTTGCTGCACTCGACCAATTATACCATCTGGCGCTATAAGCCCTTCCTACCGGTTAACCCGAAAGCAACGGTCCCTCCCTTAACCGTGGGCTGGACACCGCTCTATCGTACTGACCGCTTGGCAACCGAGTTGGGCTTGAAGCATCTGTGGGTCAAAGATGATGGGCGATTGCCAACAGCCTCCTTCAAAGACCGGGCCAGCGCCATCGCGATTGTCAAGGCTCAAGAGCAGCAGGCCGAGGTTATCGCCGTTGCCAGTACCGGTAATGCCGCCGCTGCCCTCAGTGGCTTGTGTGCCAGCGTCAAACAGCCCAACGTCATTTTTGTCCCTGAAAGCGCCCCCCAGGCCAAGATTGCTCAACTGCTTGTCTTTGGCTCAACCGTAATGCTGGTCAAAGGCACGTATGATGATGCCTTTGCCCTTTCGATGCAAGCGGTGGCAGAATACGGCTGGTATAATCGCAATACCGGCTACAACCCCTATATGACCGAAGGCAAGAAAACGGTCAGCTTTGAGATTTGCGAACAACTGGGTTGGCATGCTCCTGACCGTATCTTTGTCAGTGTGGGCGATGGCTGTATCATCGGCGGCATTCATAAAGGGCTAAAAGATTTGTTGGCTCTGGGCTGGATTAGCCACATGCCCAAGCTAATGGGCATCCAGGCCGAAGGCAGCGCTTATATGTATCAAGCCTGGCAAAACAACGAAGATATCCTGACCAAACCACCCATTGAGGCGAATACTGTGGCCGATAGCATCAGCGCCGGATTGCCACGTGATCGGATTAAGGCCCTGGCCGCCGTTACCGAGACCGATGGCGCTTACCTGACCGTGACCGATGAGGAAATTTTGGCGGCCATCCCTGCTCTGGCGCGAGGGTGTGGCGTCTTTGCCGAACCTGCTGGAGCGACCGCTTATGCCGGGCTGGTCAAGGCCATCGACCGAGGCTCGGTGTCGCCTGATGAGCGCATCGTAGTCATCAACACCGGCAATGGCTTGAAGGATGTCGCCAGTGCCATGAAAGCCACGGAGCAGGTGGGGACATCGCCGTATCGCGTTGCTCCTGATTTGGACGATCTCAAAAAAGTAATGGCTGAAATCAGACAAACTTAAATAAAGGAAATCACTTATGATCGACTTAACCATTCATAAAGAAGCTCTAGAACGAACCGTACAGCGTGCCCGAGAGCAGAACATCATTATTCCGACGTTGAAGCAGCAACGAGACCCCAAAACTATCCCACCGGCCATCGTTGGCAAGCTGAGGAATATAGGTTTATGGGATATCAATCCGCTTAATCTGTTTCGAATCACCTGGCACAACGAGCCGATTGCTAGTGGTGGCGGCTTTGGCGGGGTGACCTTTTTGGAGTTTCCCAAGGAGCTCACCGGCGTTGAGGCTCGCATTGTGGCCCCGGTGGGCAAATGGTTTCCTACAGGAGCGCATAAAGTCGGCGCGGCCTTCGGCTGCCTGGTGCCTCGGCTGGTGACAGGTCAATTTGACCCCACCCGCCAAAAGGCAGTCTGGCCTTCTACAGGGAACTATTGCCGGGGCGGCGCTTACGACTCGGCCCTGCTGGCCTGCCAGTCGATTGCCATATTGCCGGAGGGTATGAGCCGGGAACGCTTCGAGTGGCTGCAAACTGTGGCCGGAGAGATTATCAAAACCCCTGGTAGCGAGAGCAACGTCAAAGAGATTTTCGATAAGTGCTGGGAATTGCGCAACTCCGGCGAAGACTTGACCATTTTTAATCAGTTTGATGAATTCGGCAACTATCTCTGGCACTATGAAATTACCGGTCCGGCCATGCTCGAAATACTGGAACAAATCATGGGACCAAATGATATGTATCGGGGTATCATTTCTGCCACCGGCTCGGCAGGCACGATTGCCAGTGGCGACTATCTCAAGGAACAGTTCCCTGGTAGTAAAATTGTCGCCAGCGAAGCGATGCAATGCCCAACATTGTTAATGAATGGCTTTGGCGAGCACCGTATCGAAGGCATCGGCGATAAACACGTTCCCTGGATTCATAATGTCAAAAATACCGATATGGTCATTGCCACGGACGACGAAGCTCCGGTGAGCCTCATTCGCCTTTTCAATGAACCAGCCGGACAAAAGTATCTGGCTCAACAAGGGGTCAGCGAAGATTTAATTGAGAAGCTGCCCTGGCTAGGCATCTCTGGCATCGGCAATCTGATCTCGGCGATCAAGTTTGCCAAGTATTATGAGTTAGGGGAGCAAGATGTAGTGCTGACCGTTTTGACCGACTCGATGGAGATGTATCAGAGTCGTCTGGAAGAGTTGACTGCAGAGCGCGGCGAATTCACCGAGTTAGATGCTGCCGGGGTATATCATCGCTACTTGCTGGGGACGACAGTCGACTACATGCAGGAGTTAACCTATTACGACCGCAAACGTGTCCACAACCTGAAATATTACACCTGGGTGGAGCAGCAAGGAAAAAGCTACGAAGAAATTCAAGCCCAATGGTATGACCGCAATTATTGGACCAATGTTCACGGCCACGTCGACGAAATTGATGCCCTGATTGATGAATTTAACGAACGAACGGGATTGCTCAAATCCATAGCGTGAACAAAAAAGAAATACTACCGTTTAGTATTTGGAAAAAGGGGGTTGGAGATTGGTAAGTGGTAATTTTTTTACTTAATCTCCAATCGCTATCTCCAATGACCAACCCACCACACTCAAGGAGGAGAGGAATGGATAAACTGATACTGTCCCTGACCCCGGCATTTGCAGCCGGGCTGGCTATACAGCAGCTCTTGGAGTTAGCCGACCGCTTTTTTGAACAAGTTCTGAAAATACTCGGTCCATCACTGAGCATGGGGATTGATAAAAAACTGATTTTGGGACTGGTCTCTTTATTTGTGGCCCTTATTATAACAATTGGTGGCGGGCTGCGGGTCTTACAACCGCTTGGTATTGAGGCAAATTTTGTTGATGTCATCGTAACCAGCCTAATTATCAGCGCCGGTATAGAGAGCGTAAATAGTATTGTTAAATTTTTGGGCTACACCAAAGAGGGAAGAAAAACATTCGCCGAAAATCAACAGGCAACCCAGACCGATTCTACTTCCAGCTAATGACCGATTACACCAAATTCGATCCCGCTAACCCACCGCCTCCACTCATGACAGGCGAGCCAAATTCGTTTGCTTACAAAACAATGACTACACGCATCCCGGCCATTGTGAAGCAAGTGCTGGCCGATCATCGTGACAAACATCCCGACACCATTAAACACGCCTTGCAAAGCCTGCACGACGAGATAAAGACCGGCCAACCGATGCGCCCTCTGGAAACGGACGCCGCTGATGGCCCCAGTTGGGGCGAAGCATACCGGCCATACGCCGGTAAGAGCTGGCTCAACGTACCCTGGTACTTTGCGGAGGCATTCCTGTACCGGCGCTTGTTGCAAGCCAGTGGCTTTTTCGGCGGCTTCGGTGACTACTGGGAAGGAAACGACCCCTTCATCCATCGCAAACTGGAAGAATTACAAAGTGAAACACCCTGGCAGCTTTTCATTGCGGCGCTTCACGATACCGAGAAAAACTCAGCAGATGCCTTTCGGACGCTGCTGCACTACTGCGTTTGGGGCAACCGCATCGACCTGAGCTATAACCAGATTGCCGAGGCAACAGGTCGAGACATTGCCATTGAAAATGAGCAATCGAATTTACTGGTGGATGACACCGAAACAGTGCTGGCGCATCTCTTGCAGCAGGATAGTCCTGCAGAGGCACAAAGGAATTCTTTATCCGCCATGCTTCCCGACTCGTTCATCCCTTCGGTCACACCGCCAATCTGTATTGACGTTATTTGCGATAACACTGGTACTGAACTGCTACTCGATTTGGCCTTAAGTGACTTCTTTTTACGGCACAATTGGGCGCAACAAATCACGCTGCACCTTAAAAGTCATCCTACCTTTGTATCCGATGCTGTTCCTCGTGATATCAAATTGACGCTCGATGCCATCAGCAGATATCCCAAAGCCGATCTCTCCGCAATTGCCACCCGGCTGAACACCTTTATCAACAATGGTCGACTCGATATAAAAGCCAGCCTATTTTGGAATAGCAGTTGCTTCTTCTGGGAGATACCAGCTTCGCTGCAAACTCAGTTAGCCCAGGCCCATCTCGTCATCATCAAAGGGGATGCCAATTATCGTCGCCTGCTCGGTGACAGTCGCTGGCCGACAACTGTACCCGTGCGAGACGCTATCCCTTATTTTCCTACCTCGTTTGTAGCATTACGCACCATGAAATCGGACCCGATTGTAGGCTTGAAACCAGGTCTAGCAGAGATGTTAGACAAAGAGGACAGTGAGTGGCGGGTCAATGGAAAACGAGGCATAATTCAGGCGGTTATTTAGCCCTAAATATTATTGATTGAGTTGCCGGAACATGACCCAGGCTCCGACAGCCCCATAAATTGCGCCTCCGATTGGAAATGCCACGATTGGGCCGACAATACGTGACATTAGCCCGGCGATAATGACAGCAAGCAGGAAGCTGATAACCCAGCCACCGGTAATAATAGCGGTTTGCTTGCGCCGTGACGTAGCCTCGACCCGGCGCAAGACCAGCCCGGTAACTAAGCCGCCAATGATGACACCAATAAGCCCCATGAGGCCATTTCCTACGGCAAAACCGGCGAAGGCGATTGCGAAACCAATCAGCCAACCAAGCGTAATTACAATAATTTGGTTCCGTTGAATGGCTGATATAGGCTGCCGCAAAATCAATGCCGTACTCAGGCCACCTATAAGCCCTGCAATCAATCCGGCCCCGGCTGTTGGGCCACCAATACTCCCCCCAATAATTAAGCCAATAGCCCAGCCAAGACTCATTCGGAATATCGGGGACTGTGACCATTTCCGAGGCATTGCCAATTCTCGGCTAGAAGCCATCGTCGCTGCATCGGGCACATCTTCTTGGGTTAGTTCTAGTGACGATGACATATTAGCCGCTACAGAAGGGGGCTGAATCGGGATTTCGATTGTAGTTTGTTGTAAGGTCTCGGCCAATTCGCTAGCCCTGGCATAACGGTCTTCTCGCTCTTTAGCCATTGCCCGGGCAATGATAGTTTCGCATCCTGGCGGCAAATCTGGCCTTACTTTCAAAATACGGGGGACCGGCTCGACAATATGCTTGACGGCCAACCCCATTGGCGTATCCGCATTGTATGGTTGAATGCCCGTAAGCATCTCAAACAAGATTGCTCCCAGCGCGTAAATATCACTGCGCCCATCAATATTGGCCTCGCCCTTAGCCTGTTCTGGACTCATATAAGCTGGGGTTCCAATAACACCGGTTCCGGTAAAGGTGGACGTTTGTTGGGTCAGTTTAACAATACCAAAATCGGCCAAATGGGGATCGCTGTACTGATCAAACAGAATGTTGCCCGGCTTCAAATCACGATGAATCACCCCCTGGCTGTGAGCGCGATCAAGGGCAGCACCAATACGTTGCAGAATCCTAGCCGTTTCAGCAGGCTGTAATGGCCCTTCCTTCAATCGATCTGCCAACGAGCCACCGGGCATATAGCGCATCACCAAATAAGGCTGGCCTTCCTCCTCTCCAAAGTCGTATACCGGAACAATAGCCGGATGTTCGAGGGCGGCAATGGTTTGAGCTTCTCGCTCAAAGCGAGAACGAAACGTGGGGTCGTGCAGAAATTCGCGGGGAAGAACTTTTATGGCTACATCTCGTTTGAAGCTGGGGTCATGCGCTTGAAAGACGGTCGCCATGCCTCCTCGGCCAAGCTCTGACTTTATTTCGTAACGTCCGATTTTTGTTGGTGTCATGATAGGAGTTGTAAGGTACTATTATGTGTGGCAGAGTCACCTTGAGATTTATACGAGATTGGTTGTTAAAACAAACCAATTCCATTATATTACCCAACGGGTTAGGGGTCAAGTGCTTAGAAAAGTATCTCAGCCTAATGTTTCACCCATCGATCTATGGATTGTTATCACTATAGCATAAACTTGACTTTGTAACTCTTTATCCTAGAATAGAGATGCCCCACTCAGAAAATTCTGTCACTTTGTCCCTAAATTCTATTCTTTAAATACTTAATTAATCCAGGAGGGAGTAAAAATGAAACTAAGCGCGCCAACTCAAATGGTCTGGTACATTGCCCTTGTTGTAGGTATTGTGGGCGTAATCGCAGGTCTTGTCACTATTCCGGTATTAAGTGGTTTTGCCTTTTGGCTAGTTGTCATTGCCTGGGTGATTCTTGTGGTCAGTACGGCGATGAAGGGAGTATAGCTTCTAGTTAGCTACCTTGTCTTTAATGAGTGGGGCTTTAATAGTTTAGAACTTACGCAGTTGAAGTTCAAAGTGGGTCTGTGACCCACGTCATCGGCCAAATTGTCGTTGGTTTAGGTCAAGTCGGCGGTCACAGACCACCTCCGAGCTATAAAGAAAATCGGATGCTTTTATATGCAATTCGAAGAATCGGCCTCTTCAGCAGTCAGTAAACGGTGGTTCGGCTTCAATGCGTGGCAAGTTTGATGGCTTCTTCTACATCAACGTGACTAAAAGGGATATTATCCCGTTTAAGTTGATGGACCCCTTTGATGTAGCGCATCGACCCGGAAAGGGCACGAATAACGATGCTATGCGTGGTCACACCGCCACGGCGGTCATAGTGTATCCCTTCTAAAAAGGGACCATCGGTAATACCCGTGGCCGCGAAGAAAGCGTCCTCGGATTTTATCAGACTCTCTAAGGTCAGAACCTTGCCAACGTTGTCACCCAAAGCAGCTTTAATTTTTTTGCGTTCAGCCTTGCTCTGAGGCGCTAACATCGCCTGCATACCCCCGCCTAAAGCTTTAACCGCAGTGGCCGCAATCACCCCCTCTGGCGTACCGCCAATGCCCATCAAAATATCAATACCCGTGCCGGGGATCGCCGCCATCAAAGCCCCAACGACATCACCATCGGTATAAACGGCTATTCGAGCACCCGTTTTTCTGATTTCGGCGATTAAATCCCGATGGCGTGGTTTGTCCAAGACAAAAACGGTTAACTCATTAACCTGCCGTCCCAAAGCCCCGGCAATCCGATGCAGATTTTCGGTGGGTGATAGCGTGATATCAATGGCCTGTTTGGCGTCCTTTTCCACCACAATTTTGTTGAGATAAAGCGAGGGGCCGGGCTGCCACATACTACCCCGTTCGGCGACGGCAATGACGGTAATGGCACTCGGACGTCCCAA
>Ga0210124_1000468_pt1 | contig 20432 bp, 16 predicted proteins | sample Muzzi_PWC_D2_FD_185554 | JGI IMG/M metagenome (GOLD analysis project Ga0210124, IMG submission 185554) | Wetland microbial communities from San Francisco Bay, California, USA, that impact long-term carbon sequestration - Muzzi_PWC_D2 (SPAdes) | ecosystem: Environmental > Aquatic > Marine >... | reverse complement strand
GGCCATTACCGACCCATCACTTGCTATTCGATTCTTAAAATTTCAGACATGGCAGGTTTATTTCAGTTTGTCTCTTTTTCCTTATTTGTTATCTTTTTTTGCCTCTTGACATTTCACCGTATCGCTGATTAGTGATAGCTCAGTGTCCCCCATTCTTGCCCTTGTACTTGCTTCGAAGCAAGTACAAGGGCGGGTTAACTGTACTTGTACGTTTCTCACCTTGCCGCCAGAAACTCGAAGATCAACTCGGCGCATTTATCCGTACTTTCCAGGAAGGGAAAATGGCCTATACCAGGCAAGGGCACGAACCGGGCATTGGGCATGCGCTCACTGGCAGCCTGACCAACCGAGATTGGCGCCATGTCGTGTTCACCCCAGATTAATAGCGTAGGCTGTTTAAGATTTGGCAGTTCATTAGCCAGGTTAATCTCTGGTCTGAATCCCCAGAGATTGCCCAGCCGGGGTAGCAGCACGGCCCACGTTTGTTGCACACCAGGCAAACTCACTCCGGCGAGGCGCATTTCCAGAAACAGGTCCGGAACTTTAGCCAAATCGACGTGAAACATCTTCTCATATTGCTGACGCTGGCTCTTCATGCTTGGTCGTCCGGCCATAAAGAGTTTGGCCAGCCCCGGAACGCTACAAATGATCCGCAGTGGAATTGGCAAAGAACTGGAGATGCCAGCGGGCATGCCCACCAGAATCAGTTTCTTGACCCGTTGGGGATAGGCTAGAGCCGTAGCCAGGGCAAAAAATCCGCCCATCGAGCCGCCCATCAGTGTGGCGCTTTCAAGCTCCAAGGCATCGAGTAGCGACCGCACGAAGTTGGCTGCATGGTTACGAAGGTCCACCCGGCGGTAATCAAAAGCATCGGTCAGGCCAAAACCAGGGCGATCAACAGCGAAAAGATGCAAACGCTGCTGTAAAGGTGCCATTAGTGGCGCCCAATTAACTGCCTCACCATCTCCCCCATGAAAAATCACAACCGGCTCTCCCTGGCCCGCCTCCAGAAGATGCACTCTGAGGGGAGGTTCTTTTACCTGTACAAATCCTGATTTGGCGAGAACACCGTAGTAGTCCAGCAGCTTTTGTTGAAGCTCGATGAAGTGTTGTTGGGCTGCACCAGCCTGGGGCACATAAGTTTTAGTTAAGAGTTCTTGTGTTGACATTTCAAAACACCTTTCTTCAGTGATTTTTTGGGGGCCTCCCGGCAAATCATGCCATTGCCGGGAGATAATAGTCGCCTACCCTTGCCCCGGTTAGAACAACCAGTAACGTGCGATGGCCATCGTCAATAACGAGACCAGCATCAGTAAGAACTCTGTCCGGCCCACTTGGCTCATCTTGTTTTCCAGTCGATGGAGTTCACTCATTTGCTCCGGCAACGGAGGTCCACCCGCGGCCTGAATGGTCTGTCCCAACCCCATCATCCGTTTGGCGGTGGGATTCATAATGAGGAATCCCATCCCCAGGGCAATAATACCCAGCACTGAACCCAAGGTAAGGATCACGCCAGGGCCTGAGGTGACCCAGTTGGGGTCCAACCCGCCGGAGCTATTCCAGAGCAATAAGGCGCCGGATAGAACGGTTAACGTGCAAGAAATACCCATATACACCGGGTAATGTCGGCGCGCCATGAAATACTGCATAAACTGCTGGCTGCCAGGGGCGGTCGCTTTGGCGGTGGGTTCCACAAACATACCAAAGATGATAGCTCCTCCTAACCAGGCGGTTCCGCCCCCAATGTGAATAATGCGAAGTACAATTAAATAGATTAAAAAAGCGTCCATGATTAACCTCCAAGAAATATGATGTGTATTAATAGATTTAAAAATAAGTTTCAGTGTCTCCCTTAGGTCCCAAGTCTTTCGAGTTGAAACCTGAAGGATTTACGAAATGCTTAACCCCCGTCCCATCGAGGGTTAAGCATTCAATCAATTGGTACTGAAATTGGCCTCAAGTTCATGACGGCCATTCACGATCCAGCTCGCTGTATTGCGGGTAACGCCGTAGTTTTGAAATTGACGGACCAGATTCATGCGAGTGAGTTGTTTCTCCAATCGGTCGTGCTTCTCGGCCAAACGGCTTATCGCCCGTTCGGTTCCCTCAAATTTCAGCTTAACTTCATTAAATTCTTGTTCTATTTTATTATTCACTTTGAATTCTCCTTGTTATTAAATAAGATGGTGGTCAAACTTAAATTAGTGATGATACTTCGTTTAAGATTTCGCAGCATTAGTTTTTCCTTTTTTATATTATTGGCTATCTCCTACCAAAGATAGGCGTAGCGGGATTTGATTGGGTGTGGGTCTTTAACTGCCGGACAGCATCTGCCAAACGACGCCCGATTTGCTGAAGCCAATTGGGATAGTTTCGCTTTAGCTGTTTGTAACAACGCCCAATTTCGGCTTGCCGTAACAACTCTTGGTGCCGTTCGTGAGCAGCTTCCAATAATAGTGAATAATGATTTATCATTTTTTCTCCTTAAGTATTTCCGAAAAACTTAGATTGGGATTTGTGAACACACCTATTACCGCCAATCATCGAGAACATAGACACCCTCGCGGCTAAAGCCCGACTCATTGGGCATGTGCATCGCTACCCCGAAAATGTTGGTGCGAAAACCGTGTTGGAGCATCTGTTTATACGCCTCCTGCCGAGAAGTGTTCACCCCTGCCACCAACCGCAACGCACCCTTTGTGGCAGCAAAACGTTCGCACGCTGCCAGAAGTTCATCAAAATAGCGTGATGCCTGCTTATCGGGCCGTACCGCCGCAAATTTAACATAACAAGACCCACTTCCCGCCTCTGTTCCAGGGCCATAATGGCAAGCCGCGAAACCAACCAATTCGGACTCATCCCATACCAGAACTGTATCACCCAGACTTTGGGCTTCAATTGCCTGTATTTCTGAAGTGAGATCAAGACCTTCGAAGATTAAATCGGTCAGGCGGCGAGACGCTTTAAGACAAGCGTTTTGCTCATCGTCAGAAAGATTAGAATAACGACCCCAACGCATGGTGGGGCCAGCGGAATTGACGGATTTTCCCATGATCGCTGTCAGATAGCGCGGGCTAAAGCCGAACTTCTGGTACAAACCTATATGCTTGAGACTGTTCGGGGACGTAAATAACCCTGCTAAAGCAACGTCCCATTCTGAGAAACGGTTCAAAATCGGCTTCATCAATTTGCTGCCAATCCCCCGATCCCATACGTCTGGCCGGATCGTGAGCGGACCAAAAAAGCCGAAACTACCCCACCGGGTGGCGAAATTCGAGCCGACGATTTCACCATTCATTTCAGCCGCGAAACCTGCACTTGGGTCAGTTTGCCATCGGTTTGACACCCAACTCGCATCCCCAAAGAAGCTGGCTGGCTCTGGAACCCCAATGAGGGTTCCAAACGCCACTCGCATCACATGGTCGGCTGCGGGAAGGTCGGCCTCTTGCAGCGGACGAATCGTAACGTCAAGTTGTTTGGATTGCACTTCTACTTTGTTTTCTACCACTAATTCCATTTTTTTACTCCTGTATATTTTTTATTTTCGAGAACGGTCGCTCTCCTGGTACAGAAACACTTCAATCACATGTTGTGATTCCGCAGTTGAGGCCTGTGGATCATCTCCCTGCCGTTGAACCAGAAAGAACCCCCAGCCGCGAGAGGATTGTTTATCCGCTCTTTCAGATGCCGCGTGCTGGCTTGGTTCGTCGCTGCCTTGACTGGCTTCCGGTGTCCCTTCGTCATTTTCTGGAATCAGCACCCGAATGATAAGCGGTGCTTCGGAGCCGGATAATCGACTGCGTTCCAGCACATTCCAGGTAGCCTTGACTAAAGCAAGTTTTAGATGTTCCAGGCGTGTAGCCGGCCAATTTAGTGGTTGCATAGCCTCAGTAACTTGATCTACTGCCCAGCATGCATTACGGGACTCTCTGGACAGAGTCAATTCAATGAGTACCTTCCATGCCTGTTCCTGATCTATCTGGTTTTGTGATCCAACATCATCCGATGTCATTGTGCGCCCTTATTTCCATCAAGTTTCAATTTTGTCTGAGCGCCGGGGTGTAGCGGAACTGTCTATCCTGGCTGCTCGATTTGATAAGATTAAACCACATAAATGATTTCATTTGGGGTCACTGGCTGCCCCAATACGTGCCCCCAAATGTGCTACACAAGTGACCCAAACTGTGCTATAATAGGGCTATAATTGGCGATGAGTGTTCTGACTGCCCTTCAGGGAGGGGGGTGATTATGGAGGCTGAAGTCTCATTTGGGGCCTGGATTGTCAGACGCCGCCAGGCGCTTGACCTGACCCGGGCACAACTTGCCAGGTGTGTGGGTTATTCCGTGTCTGCCCTGCGTAAGGTTGAGGCTGATGAGCGGCGGCCCTCTCGCCAACTGGCCGAGTTGCTGGCGGAGCATCTCCAGGTTCCACCTGAGCAACGCCCAACGTTTCTGCAAGTTGCCCGCGGTCACCTCCGGGTCGAACGACTGGCTGCCATTGAACCCCAGCCTACGAGGGGTTTTGCACCGGACCCATACCTTCCTCAACCGGTACTCCGTCTTCCAACCCCACCCACACCCCTAATTGGACGAGAAGCCGAATTGGCTACACTGACCCGGCTGCTTCGCAACCCTCAATGTCGGTTACTTACCCTGGTTGGCCCCGGTGGTATCGGCAAAACTCGCCTGGCCCTGGAAGTCGCTTCTTCTCAACAAGGGTTATTCTCCGATGGAGTCTGTTTCGTACCACTGGCCTCTCTCTCTTCTCCCCAGTTCATTGTTCCGACCATTGCCGACACTCTTGGTTTTACCTTCTCTGGCACGGCTGACCCTAAAACACAACTTCTGACCTATCTACGTGAGAAACGTTTACTGCTGGTACTAGATAACTTTGAACATTTGCTGGAAGGGGGTGAATTACTGGCGGAATTGTTGTACCAAGCACCAGCAGCAAGACTCCTGGTTACCTCCCGTGAACGGCTGAACCTGCATAGTGAGTGGGTGTTTGAAATACAAGGCCTACCCGTGCCGCCCACCGCCCCATCGCGGTGCCTTGATGAGTATAGTGCAGCCGCCCTATTCATCCAGAGCGCCCGGCGAGCGCAGGCAGGTTTTGAATTAAAGGCGGAGGAACAAGCGGCGGTGGTACATATTTGCCAGATGCTGGAAGGCATGCCGCTGGGGATCGAGCTGGCTGCGACCTGGGTTTCTGTACTAACCTGTCAGGAGATTGCGCAGGAGATTGAACGGGGTCTGGATTTTCTGGCAACCTCTATGCGGGATGTGCCCGGTCGGCAACGGAGCCTGCGGGCCACCTTTGACCATTCGTGGAAGTTACTTTCGGAGGAAGAACGCAGTGTACTGTGCCAGCTGGCTGTCTTCCAAGGTGGTTTTGAGCGAGAGGCCGCGGAACAGGTGGCTGGTGCCTCGCTGTTTTTACTCTCGGCGCTGGTTTCCAAATCGCTCGTGCGTCGAACGGAGGCTGGGCGATATGACCTCCATGAAGTGGTGCGGCAGTATGCCTTAGCTCATCTGGTCGACGGTTCGCGGTGCGAAGCGGCCTGTGATCGGCACTGCGAATTCTATCTGACCCTGTTGCAAGATCGAGAAAAATCCCTAAAGAATGCTACTCTACACGAGGCACTACGGGAACTGACGGATGAAATAGACAACATACGAGCGGCATGGAGTTGGGCGGTCGAGCACGAAAAATTTGGATTAATCGGAGATACTATAACGAGTTTCGGACGCTTGTTTGAATTAGGCGGATGGCTGAATGATGGTATCGAGTACCTTGAACCGATTGTTCAGGCACTGCGGGTCAGGCCAGAAGATAAGGGGCAACAAAAAGTCTTGGGGCAAGCGCTGGCGTATCAGGCGTTGCTCTTTTTTCGCCGGGGCCAGTTCGACCGGGCGCTAACCCTGTTCGATGATAGTCTTACTTTCCTGCGTCCGTTCAACGATCCAACCCTCCTGACTCATTCGCTGATCTATAGTGGGATCATCTTCCACCTGAACGGTGAGATTGGCCAGGCACAGGTCCGTTTAAATGAGGGGCTTGCTTGTGCTGAGACGGCGGGAGATGAGTGGTTTGCTGCCTATGCCCACTTAAATCAAGGCTACATCGCCAGCCTGTTAGGTCGATACAATGAGGGATATCAGCAAATGCGCGACAGTCTGGCCTCAATGCGGGCTATTGGCGATCCACATGCCTTAACTCTAGGCTTAAATTTTATCAGTCCCACCGTTATAGAACTGGGGCATTACGAAGAGGCAGAAGCCTATCTGCAAGAAAGTCTCGCACTCTGTACAGAATTAGGCAACCGGTGGGGCATGGGAACGGCTTACCGTTTCTTGGGATTAGCCGCCCTGGCCCAGAATAAGATTCCGGAAGCCGAAACGCTCATTCGTTATAGCCTGGATGTCTTCAACGAATTTGTTACGGGCTGGGATATCGTTCTGTCGCTTCTTTATCTAGGTGAGATCAAAGCAGCGGCCAGTGATTTCTCGGAAGCCAAGCGTATCTTTCTTGAAGCCTTGCCGATGGCTTTGGAAGTTCAGGCTATCCCGTTGGTGCTAGATGCGTTGATAGGGCTGGCTTTTCTAGCCGCGCAGGCCGGTCAGGTTGAACAGGCTATGGAACTTGTAACCTGTGTCTCGTGTCACCCTGCCAGCACCCAAGAGACAAAAGACCGGGCCGGGCAATTGGCTGCGGAACTGGAGACTGAACTGCCGGCACAGCAGATTGAAGTGGTTCAGGCTCAGGCCAAGTCGCTCGAGAGTATGGTAAGGAAACTTTTGAACACCCTCTGAAGGCAGGATGAAAACGGTGAAACACAGCTAGTGTCTCACGTTCCATAATTTTCACTACGAATCCTCGATTCTTGTCTGTTTTTCTGTGGTGTTAATTTCATGAAGATGCCACCACTCACGAAATATGCTGCATTTTTCGCTTTCATCGAATTCAACAAGAAATACACAATCCAATGCAAGACGTTTCCCAGATTCGATAACCATGAAATTTGCCTGCCAACGGGCAATGCCAAGATTGTCCTTCATTGCCAGAATCTCGTACGACGAGGTTTTATCTTTTAGTGTTTGTGCACCTTTGACCCAATACTGGTAGATAGCATCCCTTCCGATTAGGGGTTCTGCGAAGGGTGTTTCGTAATATCGAGCGTTCAGCGAGAACAGGTCGGCCGAGGCTTGCGGGTCGTTTTCCGCACTGGCCTTGCTGTACATTTCCATCCATTTCTCGAAAGCATTTAGAGTCAGCATTGTGTCCACCATTTTCTGAAGCCCCTCAGGCTGCTTAGGGGCCCCTGTCAAGATTATTGGTTGAATAGCCCGAACCGGGCCACGGGAACATCAATATCACATGTTATATACGGGCTAGTACCACCCCACCACCGTTCAGTATCGTAGCCCACTCGTGGGTTGCCCGCCGAGTCCAGAGCCAGGGAGGGTCGGACCCCATTAAACCAGGTTAGAATCGGACAGCCTTGATGCTCGGGTAGCCCAGAAGGATACAAAGCCATAATGGCCGCTGTTGCCTCTAGATTGCGTGGCTGCCAGTTTGAAGTCGACTCGCAATTGGCATCGCACCGGGCATAGCCCAACCCGTCATCCCCCATTTGATAAGCCATTCGGGGGCGATTAGCCGGGTCTAGCACCAGATCAACGTTATCCCCATAAGCTATGGGTGTGCCTACACTAACCTTGTTCCAGTCATTGGGATTGAGGCAGGTTGTATCATTACACCAGACATAGTATAACTGGCCAGGCTGCATCTGCGACAGGTCTGCCTGGGTGGGATAAAGCCCTAACCGTGGTCGGCCGCTGGAATCCACCCGCAAGCTGAAAGAGCCGTCACCGATGGTAGGATAGATGAATACCCCATCCCACAGCGATTGTGAGAGGTCATTGCAGTTGCTATAACAGATCGCATAGAGCAGTTTCCACAGAGGGACGTTATAATCAGGGTCATCAGGGACATAATAGCTGGCAGCCAGACGAGGCTGTCCGCCTGGAGTAAAGGTCAGGGCGGGTTTAATAAGCCCTTGATCGAACAGTTTTAGTTCCCACCAATTACCCGGATTTGTACAGTCGGCAAGGCAGTGGGCATAAAAGCTGCCGCTGTGACCGTTGGCGGAATCGGTGTAGACAAAGGCAGGACCGCCCTGAGGATCAAGCGCGAAATAGCGATTATTGTGATAGCTTCTCCGACCAGGAATTTCATAGACAGTAATGAGCGGGGTGATCGTCCAGTTGGCGCTATTGGTACAGCCGCTCTCGCAGGCTGCGTACTGATAGTGGTGTTCGTCGGTGCTAATATCGGAAGTGTAGAGCATCATCCGAGGATGGCCGGTGGATGGGTCAAGAGCCAGCCGCACATCCTGCACGTAATTGCTTAAGCGGGTAAGAGACCAGTTAGAGAGGTTGGTACAGTTAGCGGCGCAGTAGGCATAATAAGCCGGTTTTTGACCGTTATCAAGGCCGGTATAAAGCGCATAACCAACGTGGATGCCACCAGCACTGTCGATAGCAACACTGGTGCCATACGTGGGCAAGATGCTATTTCCACCAATGTAAGGTAGCCAAAAAGCGCCCGTTTGTGGAGAAGGAGGAGGTGGAGAAGTTTGTGCCGGAGATTTAACGATCAGGGGCAAAAAAATTTGCGCTGCTGGGGTAGCTGTGGGCGACTGAGCAATCGCGGCTGGCCCAGTTCTACCCGAGACAAGCAAAGCCAAAAGGGTCAAACCGGCCAGACAAATCGACATTATCAGGCGTAGTATCCAATGATAATAACGGTTAAGTTTCATAATGAGCCTCCTTTGACGGTTCAGTCCTTAACAATAATCGGGATGAATACGGGCTTTAATGTTATAGTAAAAACTCCACCACCCCAGGTTCCGGCAAAAAGTGTGTCGGGCGTGACCGGGTCGATGGCCAGAGACCAGACTTGACGATTGGTCAAGCCATTGTTGACCGCCAACCAAGTGCTGCCCCCATTCACGCTTATGAAAACCCCACCGTTGTTACCGCTGCCGTTATTACCAGCATAAAGTGTGTCAGGCTGGGCTGGATTGATCGTCAGAGACCAAACATCAGTATTGGTTAAGCCGGTGTTGACCGGAGTCCAATTGCTGCCGCCATTGGCACTCTTGAAGACTCCGCCGCCCATGGTTCCGGCATAGAGGGTGTTGGGCGTAATAGGGTTGATGACCAGGACGAGAACAGTAGAATTGGTCAAGCCAGTGTTGACCGCTGTCCAATTGCTACCCCCATCAATACTCTTGAAGACTCCGCCGCCATCTGTTCCAACGTAGAGTATGTTGGGTGTAGTTGGGTTGATGGCCAGGGTGCGAACTTTAAGGCCAGTTGGATTAGTTAAGCCGGTGTTGACCGGCATCCAATTGCTGCCTCCATCGGTACTCTTGAATACGCCGCCGTCATGAGTCCCAGCATAGAGGGTGTCGGGCGTGGCCGGGTTAATAGCCAGGGCGCGAATAAAAGTCTTGGTCAAGCCAGTGTTGACCGGCGTCCAATTGTTACCTCCATTAATACTCTTGAACACCCCCTTACTAAATGTTCCGGCATAAAGGGTGCTGGAGGTGATCGGGTTGATGGCCAGGGCACGAACTTCAAGATTGGTTAAGCCGGTGCTAACCGGCGTCCAATTGCTGCCTTTATTAGTACTCTTGAACACGCCCTTAGACGTTCCGGTATAAAGGGTACCGGAGGTGGCCGGGTCGATGGCTAGGGTGTAAATCAACTTACTCTCTGTCGGGCCAATTGCGGTCCACTTGAAGTCACCGGCCCAGGCTGGCGGTGCATACAGCAGCAGGATAACAACAAGGCCCAAATTTGCCAGCAGAATACGGTTTCTTTGGATGAGTTTGTGCATAATCACGGTCTTCCTCCTGATCCAGTGCTTAATAAGAGAAAACTGTTCAACTCAATAATCGAACAGCCGTGAAGGCGTATTTGATATGAATGGGATGTCGGAGCTGTTTGTTTTGGCTGTTCGATTTGATAAGATTAAACCATACAACCAACTTCATTTGGGGTCACTGCATGCCCCAAGCAGTGTCCCCAAATGTGTTACAGAAGTGACCCAAACTGTGCTATAATAGAGTTGTTTGCTATATTTCCAGCGAGGCGGCGCAGCCCATATCTCTCATTTCCCTGGTTAAGTGCGTCCTCTTCCAGGTTTAGAGTTGTGCTGTCTGATTTTCAGGCAGGGGAGGTGATTATGGGGGCTGAAGTGTCTTTTGGGGCCTGGGTTGCCCGACAGCGCAAAACGCTTGGCCTGACTCGGGCCGAACTTGCGCAATGTGCCGGTTGCTCCGTTTCGGCCTTACGCAAAATTGAGGGCGATGAACGGCGACCCTCTCGCCAACTGGCCGAACTGTTAGCAGGCTGTCTCCACATTCCAGACGACCAGCATCCGACATTTCTGCAAGTGGCCCGCGGCCATCTCCGGGTCGAGCGACTGGCTGCCGTTGTACCCCAACCGGCGATGGCTTTCGGGTCAGAGCATGACCGGCCTCAACCGGCGTTCCGCCTCCCAACCCCACCCACACCCCTAATTGGACGGGACGCTGAAATGGCCACCCTAACCCGACTGCTACGCGATCCCCAATGCCGGTTGCTCACCCTGGTTGGTCCCGGTGGCATCGGCAAAACCCGCCTGGCCCTTGAAGTGGCCTCGGCCCAGATCGAGCGAATCCCCAACGGAGTCTATTTCGCGCCGCTTGCCTCCCTTAGTTCGCCAGAATTCATCGTCCCGGCTATCGCCAATGCCCTGGATTTAATGTTCTCAGGCCCGGCCACCCCCCTGATACAACTCCTAAACTATCTACGCGAGAAATCTTTGCTCTTGGTGTTAGATAATATGGAACATTTGCTAGAGGGTGCTGAGGTTTTGGCGACACTGCTGCAAGAAGCGCCGGGAGTGAAACTGTTGATCACATCACGCGAACGGCTGAACTTGCAGGGGGAGTGGTTGTTTGATATTCAGGGGTTGCCGGTTCCTCCACTTGGTCAACTGGATTTGGTGGAGGAGTATAGTTCAGTGGGGTTATTTTTGCAGAGCGCGCAGCGGGTGCAGGCCGGATTCGAACTGAACGCAGAAGAAAGGCTTGCCGTATCCCGTATTTGTCACCTGGTGGAAGGGATGCCGCTGGCAATCCAGTTGGCCGCGGCATGGGTGCAATTACTGTCTTGCCAGGAAATTGCCGAAGAGATAGAGCGCAATCTGGATTTCCTGGCTACGGCGATGCGAGATATGCCGGTGCGACATCATTCACTGCGAGCGGTTTTTGACCACTCGTGGAAATTGCTCGCCGAAACAGAACAATGTGCCTTATCTGGGCTTTCGGTGTTCCGAGGCGGTTTCGCTCGTGACGCAGTGGAGCAGGTGACGGAAGCCTCCCTGTCACTATTGTCCGCTTTGGTGACGAAATCGCTGGTACACCGGACGGAGACCGGACGCTACGACTTGCACGAACTCATCCGCCAGTATGCCGCGGCTCATCTGGCTGATGACCCACAACATGAAGCAGCAATGCAGGAACGGCACTGTGATTTCTATCTGGCTCTGCTGCGGGATCGAGAGGTAGCCCTTAAGGGACCTGCTCAACAAGAGACGATTCGGGAATTGACCGATGAGATTGACAATATACGGACAGCTTGGGTCTGGGCGGTCAAGCACGAAAAATTTGCCTCACTTGGACCAGCTTTGCGCAGTTTCGGACTGCTTTCTGACATACGAGGCTGGCTAGGTGAGGGTATTGAGCAACTGGAAATGATTGGGCAAGCTTTACGCACCGGACCAGAAGGTGAAGGTCGACATACGGTATTTGGGCAGGCACTAGCCCAGCAAGCATTACTCATCTTTCGTCAGGGTCAACATGAGCGGGCACAATCTCTGTTTGAAGAGAGCCTGGCTATCTTGCGTCCAATCGGTGATCAAGCCCTGTTGCTAGACCCTCTCCTCTTCCTTGGGATTCTGCTGTATCTGAATGGTCAATTTGACCAAGCTCAACCCCTTTTAGATGAAGGTCTCGCCTGTGCTCAAGCGGTAGATGATCCGTGGTTTACTGCCCTTGCTCTATTCAATCTGGGCTATATGACCAGCTTTTCGGGTAACAATATGGAATCATATGAGCAAATGCATGCTGGTCTCGCCTTGTGGCGTACGCTAGGCGATCCCCGCTTCACCGCTTTAGGATTGAATTTCCTCAGTCCTGTCGTTATCAAAATGGGTCGCTATGAGGAGGCGCAAACCTTCTTGCAGGAAAGCCTCATGCTATGCACCCAAATTGGCGACCGTTGGGGCATGGGTACGGCTTATCGCTTTTTGGGTTTGGCCGCTCTGGCCCAGAGCAACATTCCGGAGGCCCAATCTCTCATCCACAAAAGCTTAGACCTTTTCACCGAATTGAGCACGCGCTGGGATATCGCCCAGTCGCTCATTTATCTAGGTGAGATTAAGGCAGTAGAAGGTGATTTGTTGGAAGCCAGGCAAATCTTCTTTGAAGCCTTGCCGATGGCGTTAGAAGTCCAAGCCATCCCACTGGCGCTAGATGCGTTAGTAGGACTGGCTTATCTGCAAGCGCAGGCGGGCGAGGTCGAACAGGCTTTAGAACTTTCAATCTGCATCGTGAGCCACACTGCTAGCGCTCTGGATACCAAAGACCGCGCCGGGCAATTGCTTATGGAACTAGAGGCGCAACTAACCCCGCAACAAATCGGGGTGGCTCAAGCGAGTGTACGGGCCAAGTCATTCGATGAGCTGGTGATAGAACTCCTTAATAGATCCCAGACCCCCAGGGCAGATACTACTCCATTTAGCCAACCGGGACAATTATGATGGATCCCTTCTAGTCAGGCGAGAGGATGAGCATGTCACTTTTTCAATACACCCCCAATTTTAACCTCATTGAAGCGATAGAATTGGCTGACACAATTTACGGCCTCCAGGTTGAGGCTAAACCACTACCCAGTGAGCGCGATCAAAATTTTCTATTGATGCTGAACGATGATGAAAAGCGTGTTCTCAAAATTGCAAATGCCCTGGAAGAGCGCACCTTACTAGAAGCCGAAAATGCAGCGATGCAACATATCAACCAACGGGTTGATGTCTGTCCGCAACTTGTCCCGACGGTTGATGACGAACTTATCGCTCAGATAACCTCTTCAGGCGGTAACCGGCACTTCGTGCGCATGATTACTTTTTTGCCGGGAATTCCGTTGGGTGATGTCAAACGACACTCGCCGGAACTGCTGGCCGACCTGGGCCGCCGGATTGGGCAACTCGACAAAGCTTTAGCCGATTTCGATCATCCCGCCTTCCATCGTGATATGCACTGGGACTTAGCGAAGGCTCTGCGCGAAATAGATAAGCACAAGTCCTTAATTACCGACTCGGAAATGAGATCGCTTGTTGACGCGCTGGTGGTTGGTTTTGAGCGCAACGTTGTCCCTCTACTTAGCAACCTTCGGCGTAGCATCATTCAAAATGATGCTAATGATTACAACGTCATCGTTGGCGGCGGCACTGACCTGTACAGCCGCAAGCAGCAGGTTATCGGCGTGGTCGATTTTGGTGATGTGGTTTACAGCTATACCGTGGCCGATCTGGCGATTGCTGTCGCCTACGCCATTTTGGATAAATCCGATCCATTGGCCGCTGCTGCTCATATCGTCGCAGGCTATCACACCGAATACCCCTTAACCGAGACTGAACTGGCTGCTCTGTTTGGACTGGTGAAGATGCGTTTGTGTACTAGCGTTTGTATGGCGGCCTATCAGCATCGGCAGCGTCCTGATGACCCCTATCTGGCTATCAGTCAGCAACCCATTCGCAAAACGCTACCCCAACTGGCAAAGATACATCCAGGCTTTGCCGAGGCAACGTTCCGCCATGCCTGCGGGCTGCAAGTCAATCCCGCTGCCGATGCAGTGTGTGCGTGGCTACAGCAAAATGGCGACACGTTTGCCCCAATATTGCATGTCGATTTGAGAACTGCGCCCGCCAAAGTTTTTGATCTCAGTCCTGGCAGCCCCCTAATCCAGGGCGATCCCCAAAACATTTCCGAACCCGATTTAACGGCTCGACTCTTTGGACAGATGCAGACAGCAGGTGTGGAAGTCGGAATCGGTCGCTACAACGAAGCCCGCCTGATCTACACTGCCCCCATGTTTGCCACCGGCAAAATGCTATCCGATGAGCGACGCACAATCCATTTGGGTCTTGATTTATTTGCTAAGGCTGGAACGCCAGTGTACACGCCGTTGGCCGGAACGGTGCAGGTCTGCACCACCAACGATCGGTCCCAAGATTACGGCGGCCTGATCATCCTCAAACATGCTCCTGAGGGTGGGCCAACGTTTTACACTCTTTACGGCCATCTGAGTCACGACTCCCCGGCCAATTTGGCAGTGGGGCAAGCGGTTGCGGCAGGGCAACAGATTGCTATATTGGGAACACCCGCCGAAAATGGCGGTTGGACACCCCATCTCCATTTTCAAATTATTACCAATCTCCTCGATCTGGACGACAATTTCCCCGGCGTTGGGTTGGTCAGCCAACGTGATGTTTGGCTGGCCCCGTCGCCTGACCCCAACCTGATTGTTGGTATACCGGAGGATCGTTTTCCTCTACCGGAGCCCAGTAAAGCTGAGACGTTGGCCATCCGTCAAACTCGAACAGGCCGCAACTTGAGTATCGGCTATAATAAACCGCTCAAAATTGTGCGAGGCTGGAAACAGTATTTATATGATGAAACCGGTCATCGATATCTGGATGCTTATAACAATGTACCACACGTAGGCCACTGTCATCCTCGCGTTGTTGAAGCCGCACGCCAACAAATGACCCTGTTGAACACCAACACCCGCTATTTGCACGACAATTTCAATCGCTACGCCGAGCGGCTGGCAGCCACCATGCCCGATCCGCTCAACGTCTGCTTCTTTGTCAACTCGGCTAGCGAGGCCAACGAACTGGCCCTACGGCTGGCCCGCACCTACACTGGGCAGCGGGATATGATTGTGCTGGAAGGGGCGTATCACGGCCACACCAACACCCTGATCGATATTAGCCCGTACAAACACGATGGTCCCGGTGGTAAGGGCGCCCCAACCTGGGTTCACACTGCCCCCATTGCCGACGTTTATCGAGGCCCGTACAAACCTGACGATCCGGAAGCGGGTCAGAAATACGCGCGACATATCGCTGAAATTGTTGAGCAACTTCTGGGGAATGGCACGGGGCTGGCAGGTTTTATTTTCGAGTCTTGCCCTAGCGTTGGCGGACAGATTATTTTCCCTGAGGGTTATTTGACGGCTGCTTTTCAACATGTGCGGAATATCGGAGGGCTGTGCATTGCCGATGAAGTACAAACCGGCTATGGACGAATTGGGATACACTTCTACGCCTTTGAAGCGCAGAATGTTGTGCCCGACATCGTGGTGCTCGGTAAGCCGATTGGCAACGGCCATCCCATTGCGGCAGTTGTGACGACTGCCGCAATCGCGGCGGCGTTCGATAACGGTATGGAGTTTTTCAGCACCTTTGGTGGCAATACAGTTTCATGTGTGGTCGGGCTGACGGTACTGGACGTTATGCAGGATGAAAATTTACAGGCCCATGCCTTGGATGTTGGTTCATATTTGATGGATAATCTGCAACTCTTTCAGGATAAGTATTCAATTGTGGGTGATGTACGAGGATCGGGCCTGTTCATCGGCTTGGAGCTGGTTCGTGATCGCGAGACGCTTGAACCGGCTGCAGATGAAGCCTCATTCATCTCTAACCGCATGCGCGAACATGGCATTCTGCTTGGTACGGATGGGCCGTATCATAACGTGGTCAAAATCAGGCCACCGATGCCCTTCACCAAAAACAACGCCGATTTTCTAGTCAGTACAATGGACAAGATACTGGCCGAGGATTTTGGATAGGCCATGAAAAGACTTGCTGGCCAAAAACCGTGCCGCTGAACTGGAAGCCGTACTGCAACTGATCTTGCCCTGAAAAAGTGCATGTACAGAACAGAGAAAACAGCCAGTCGATTTAAGCTACTTTGGATTTAGGAATTTTTAGAGTTGTTGGGGGATGTCAATACCCAATCTAAATAATTCCGATAGGTCGATGAGATAGCAGCACTTTTTGTGACGATTGGCTTGCCATAAGGCTGACGGACATTCAAGCCAATGACTATCTGAATAGCAAAGATACATTCAGAAAGCTATTGAAGCGCTATGAAAACGGAAGGACATGATATAAATTCTGCCTCAAATCCCATACAAATAATAACAGGTGCGACACCCCTCCGGCGCCGGGGGTAACTCTATGGCCTCACTTTCCACCCTACCACTTAGCAAATCAAGCCGGGTCTGCTGTTCCTGGCGAACCCGTACCTGGTACGGTTGGCGAAACTCCCGATAGGCAGCTTTATTCCAGATTTGCTCCAGAGATTCCCGGTTGATGTTGCCAAAATGCTGGCAGGATACAAGATGTCGTTGGCCGTTAAAAATCCGTTCAGCGGCGTAGGAGAGCGTAATACAGGGGGAGACATCACCGGCCCAGTTAAAAAAGAGACTTCGCAGCGGATTCTGCTCGCAAATGAACAATTCCTGGGGTTGCAAAGCATACAAACGCAAGCCAAGGCCCACCTGTTGCGCCCGTTGTTGGGCCTCAGCCAGGAGAGACATCTCGCCCCGGTCTACTTCGCCAGCGTGGCTAAAAAGACGGCGGTCATTATCCTCTTCCTTTAAAATGACATCCAGATTCTTGATGATGACGTGCTCGATTCCCAGGTTGTGGGCCAGGTCGATGTAAAGCGGCAGCTCGTGATAATTTTCCCGCATCATCCTGGGGGTCTGGCTGCCTTGGGCAGTTTTGAGCCCATGTAAGATTTTAATGTTATCCGTGACAGCCTCAAAATCGGCCCCGCGTCGAATGTTATTATAGGTTGCCGCCGTAGCACCATCAAGAGAAAAGGATATCCAATCCTGCCCCAAATCTAACAGGGTTCTGGCAGCTTCGGAATCGATCAGGGTACCGTTTGTACTGAAGCCAACTTCACAATTAGCCTCTTTAGCCACCCTCACCATATCGAACAGGCGTGGATTCAGGGTTGGCTCACCTCCACCCGTCAGGTCAACACTGTGAGTCAGGTGAAAGTTCTCGGCAATACGGCTAAAGGTGTCCCAAGACATCACTGCTCCCTGACGATGGAGGTCAGCCCAGGGGCACATAACACAATCCAAATTGCACAACAATGAAGACTCAAGCTGGAACAGTTTGTAGGGTCGGCCGGATTTAAATTGAAATAAATCTCTCAATTTACGCAGCATAGTTGCGGCCTTTTGGATATTCCGATGTAAGATTTAACAACTTTCTCATTATTATTCCCCCTCTCAATTCTAACACCCTCTAAAGAGTAGAACAATAAGCCTGGCCTTATCTGATCTAAGGCTTTCCTTAGGTCAGAATAAGCCAGTCCTTATTCTATTCGACTGTGAAATATCGTACAATAGAATGGATTAATAAGGATTCTTTAATTTGGGTGCATCCCGGATTTCAGGTGGGCGACTACAATCTACTCGCCTTTACCCGTCTAAAATTTGAGATAGCCTCCTTAACATGGGGATAGATATGGCCATCAAACATTCCTTAAGCCGGCGCTCACCGTCAAATTATTCTGCTCAAAAACAAATCTGGCACCAGATTCTTTCAGTATTGGCCCTGGTACCTTTGCTGGTAGGGAGCTTACTGATTTTGACGGCCCTGACCGGATTCTTGGTGTGGCCAACAGCATGGGAACAGGTAATAATAGGCGGTCTTTATGTTCTGGTCAGTTTTGCTCTTTCCAATGCACTGCAGAAGCAGTGGAGGTTGACATTGGGCTGGCTATTGCTGGTGGGAGCTATCTGGCTGGGACTGATCTGGCCGGTACTTGAGGTCAGAATTGGGGTCGCTGCTCTGGTTGGATTGGCTATCGCCTTGCTTTCCAGAGAATTCTTGCGGCGGCGACACCAATACCTGGCCGAACATAGTGGTCAGAAATTTGCCCGTAAAAAAGTCAACAAAGGTAAGTTATGATGGCGCCGTGGATTCTGGGATCGCTATTTTTTGTTTTTATCTTTGGTTTTATCTTATACGTGTTAACCCGAAATGTCGCCGAACCGGGGATTGTCCGGCCAGGGATTAAGATGGCGCTTGAGGGCAATACCAACTCAATCACAAAAAATAGATACAAACAACGAATTTCTAGAGATTATCAGGTGGTGTTTAGCCCTCAGGCCTTTGTTCACTACCCATTTGGGCTAAGGGTAGTCATTGCTGCGGAGGGATTTTCTGAGATAAAGCCGGTGGTTAGTGACTTCCCCTTAAACGGTAGATGTCATTTTGAGGAAAGTTATTATTACAACTGGCCTCAAGCGGCCAATGAAGATGCTCAACTGGTGGTTCAGAACGGACAATTTGAATTTGAAGTTACGGAAGCTGAACCGGCCATTCGAGTTGAACTGCGATTTACCGGAGGAGTCTTTCAGGAGCCTCCCTCAGCGCAGGAACAAATTGTCCGGCGGGATAGAGAGACCACTTATTCATTCTGGTTGACTCCACTCAAGGCCCAGGAATGTTTACTCACTATAGTGATTTCTCCTGGCACAAAAGTATCCGTTGACGGTCGAGGAAAAATATCTACGGCCGATAGCCGACCTGAATTTGAGTCTGTCACTCTTCCGCTGGTCATTTCAGTGACACATTTTCCAGTCCGGCTGCGTTGACAGCGTGGCCTGAACCAAGCACAGCCTTCAACAGACTGAATTTGGGAGAACATAAATAAAAAGGAGGTGACGGGATTCAATAAATGAGGAAGCAGGTTTTTAAGGTATGTTGTGGGGTATGGCCTGACATCCAGGATAGCAAGGTATTGATGGCGGACCCATCCCCATAAATAGGAATTTGTGCCTCAGACGTGAATTGCCCAACGCCCTAATTTACACCGGAATACCGACACAGCGTTGCACAAATTCATCTTATGGCTATTTAGACTATAGATAACTTTTCTATACATGGAGGGAACCATGCAAAAGCTATTTAAAACTGAAGACTGGTGGTCGGTCTGGATTGGCCTGTTTGTCTTTGTAGTTTCACTGTTTACGATGGCCGGGGCCGATCTCTTGGGCTGGGGCGTTAAAACAAATGTATGGATGGACTTGAGCAAGGCTGTGGGAATTACCTCGGCAAATTACGCGGGGATGTCTGGCGTGGTAGGTCTCCTTTTGACCTTTGTGTTCATGCTGGTCGTTACCACTGTAGGAGCCAAGGGCCTGGGATTTGATCTAAAGAAGTTCATCATTGGTTTTACGATTCTTTTCTGGATTGGCTACGCCTGTTGGCTACTCGGACACTGGGCCCCTATTGCCGTGAATACTCCGGAAGACATGAAGAAGTTTGGAATTAATTTTTCACTTCGCCTCACCGGAGAGTCTGGCTTTATTATCGCACTGCTGGCAGGGTTGTTCATCAGCAACTTTGCCAAAGGCACTGCCGAGTACCTGAAAGAAGCCACCCGACCAGAATGGTATATCAAGACCGCTATTGTCATTCTTGGAGCCGGATTGGGCGTAAAGGCCGCCGGAGCTACAGGGCTGGCTACAGCAGTGCTGTTCCGGGGCTTGTGCGCTATTGTTGAAGCCTACCTGATCTACTGGGCGCTGGTTTACTTTGTCTCCCGCTATTTCTTCCACTTGAGCCGGGAGTGGTCGGCCGTACTAGCTTCAGGTATTTCGATTTGTGGCGTGTCTGCCGCTATTGCCGTTGGTGGGGCTATCCGCTCACGCCCGGTGGTTCCGGTGATGATTGCCTCGCTGGTTGTGATTTTTGCCGTGGTTGAGTTAATCATTTTACCCGGACTGGCCGCCACATTTCTGTCTACCCAACCCATGGTGGCCGGAGCCTGGATGGGCCTGGCTGTTAAAACAGACGGGGCCGCTGTGGCTAGCGGCGCAATTACCGACGCCTTGATTAGAGGCCAGGCGGCAGCTGCGGGCATCAACTGGCAAGAAGGCTGGATTCTAATGGCGGCCACAACCACCAAGCTTTTTATCGATATGTTCATCGGTATCTGGGCCTTTGTGCTGGCCTTGATCTGGACCTTTGCCATCGAGCGTGAACCTGGTGACAAGACAGTCGGAGCCGGGGCTATCTGGGATCGCTTCCCCAAATTTGTTATCGGCTACTTCTTAACCTTTATCATTATGTTGGGTATTGGTTTAGCCGCTCCTAACCTGCTAGCCAGCGCCGGGCTGGCTTCCGGCGAAGCGAATGTATTCCGGGTGCTATTCTTTGTACTGACTTTCTTATCGATTGGTCTGGTATCAGACTTCAAGAAACTGTGGGAGGAGGG
>Ga0210124_1000466_pt1 | contig 20499 bp, 21 predicted proteins | sample Muzzi_PWC_D2_FD_185554 | JGI IMG/M metagenome (GOLD analysis project Ga0210124, IMG submission 185554) | Wetland microbial communities from San Francisco Bay, California, USA, that impact long-term carbon sequestration - Muzzi_PWC_D2 (SPAdes) | ecosystem: Environmental > Aquatic > Marine >... | reverse complement strand
CACAATTCGAAGTATTTCGAGGAGTTCTTGTTGCAAAGTGATATCCTCTATAGGAAATAGAGTTTCAATGCGCCGATCAAGATTGCGCGGCATAAGGTCGGCAGAGCCCAGATAAATATCGGGGTTGTCGTTATTATGGAAGTAATAGATACGGGTATGTTCTAAAAAGCGGCCCACGATGCTGACAACTTTGATATTATCGCTTAAATTAGGGATACCCGGACGTAGGCCACAGATTCCACGCACCAGTAATTCTATTTTTACCCCTGCTTGTGAAGCTTCATAAAGCTGCCGGATAAAAGCCGGGTCGATTAAAGCGTTCATCTTGAAAATTAATTTAGCCGGTTTACCCTTTTTGGCCGAGTTGATTTCTCGGTCAATGAGTGCGGCGAATTTCCGACGCATGCCATTGGGGGCAACTAAAAACTTTTTGTAATCCTCCTTTTTGGAGTAGCCAGTTAGAGCGTTAAATAAGTCGGTGGCATCGGACCCAAATTCGGGCTTGCAAGTAAAAAGTCCCAGGTCGGTGTAAATATTAGCCGTGATTGCGTTATAATTACCGGTTGAAAGGTGTACATAGCGGCGGATTTGGTCTTCGTCGCGGCGAATGACCAAACAAATTTTGCTGTGTGTCTTTAAACTCATAAAGCCATAAACAACATGCACGCCCTCACGTTCTAAGGCTCTGGCCCAACTAATGTTACTCTCCTCATCAAAACGAGCTTTAAGCTCCACCATGGCCGACACCTGTTTGTCGTTTTCTCTGGCTTCCATCAGGGTGTCAACTACCGGAGAATTAGCACCAGCCCTATATAGGGTTTGCTTAATGGCTAACACCTTAGGGTCGCGGGCCGCAGTTTTTAGAAAATCTACAACCGGTAAAAACGAGTCGTAAGGATGGTGCAATAGGATATCATTTTCTCTTATGGCGGCAAAGATTTCTGCGGAACGTCGTTCTATATTGCGAAAGCGAGGATGAATGACCGGGGTATAAGGCGGGTCTTTTAAATCGGGACGGTCTATTTTCATCAGCTCCATGAAACCACTTAAACCTAGAGGGGCGTTGCTTTCGTAGGTGTCATCGGCGGTAACATCAAGATTTTTTATCAATAGCTGGCGAATATGCTCTGTGGTTGTGGGAGCTACGGTGAGCCGGACCACAAAGCCAAAGCGACGGCGGCGGACCGTGGCTTCGATAGCTTCTAACAAATCACCTGCCTCGTCAGCCTCAATCTCCAGGTCGGCGTTGCGGGTAATGCGAAATTGGTGGGCTTCAACAATTTCGTAACCGGGGAAGAGTTCGGTTAGATTGTTGGCAATAAGGTCTTCTAACCAAACAAAGCGATAAATACGCCGAACATCTCCCCTGGCCCGTTTAACCGGAACCAGTCGAGGTAGAGTATTGGGAACCTTGATTCGGGCAAACTGCTGCAACCCGCGACTTGGGTCGCGGACTAGAACGGCTAGGTTAAGACTCAGGCTGGAAATATGAGGGAAAGGACGGCCCGGATCAAAAGCTAATGGGGTAAGAACGGGGAAGATTTCATTGATAAAATATTCATTTGCCCCTTTTTGTTGTGGTTTGGTTAAATCTTTATAATTATGCAGATGAATACCCGCCTGCCCCAATTTTTGTAGAACATCGGCATAGCAATCATTCATCACTTTAAGATTGTTTCGTACCTTTTTCCGAATGGCCCTGAGTTGCTCACTTGGAGTTAAACCATCTGCGGGCACATCGGTTACATCGGCAGCTACCTGCTGCATTAAACCGGCTACCCGAACCATAAAAAACTCGTCCATATTTGAGCTATAGATGGCTAAAAATTTGGCTCGTTCCAAAATGGGGTATTCCTCATTTTGGGCCTCTTCCAGGACACGCCAATTAAATTCGAGCAAACTCAATTCGCGGTTAATATATAGCGCCGGGTTATTTAAGTCGTAGGCCAGAGACTCTAAATCAAGCGATTTCCCATCTGTTTGATTAATAGTCGCTAAGGCATTCGAATTAGGTATCGGCGCAACAGACATAATATCCTCTATTTTTTGATTTGATGATAATACAATATATACTAATTATAGCGTCATTTGTATTATGAGCGAATGTTTGATTTTAACGCTACCAATAATGTGTAATGGATGGTATCTTACCAAATCCGTGGTAAGGTATAGGTTTGTGGTTCAACTTTAGCGAAGATATTGGTTTACTTTATCAATTAGCTCCGTCAAAATTAGGCTTTTGGAGATTAATTCTTCTGCACCAGAGTCCATAGCTCGTTTGGCCTGGTCTCCCTTAACATAGGCCGACAAAAGAATAATGGGGATATCTTTCGTTGATTGGTTTTGCTTGATGTGCAAAATAGCCGTAGCTCCATCCATTTTTGGCATCATTAGATCCATGATTATAAGAGACGGTTTATGCTTAGTTGCCATCTCCACCCCAATTTGACCATCCGATGCTTCTAGAACCTCGTGACCGGCGCGGGTAAGGGCTAAACGTAAGAGCATTAGTTGAGTAGCTTCATCATCAACACAAAGTATAGTTGCCATAGATTTGGAACTCCGAATAAGGTTTTTGAACCCCAATGAGGATATTTATCCTGATTGACCTAAATTATACCATTAATGTCATTTCGCACAATAAGATTATTGAGAAATGGTTGACCTAAGACAAAGGACTATAGTATAATCTTGAAATAGATTGTTGATCGATTATATTATTATCAATACCCACTCATATGTTTCGATTCTGCAAACAGGATAAAATCTTTCAGACTGAATTTCTCCAAGTAAACTCAGAATCATCTTTTTAACAACCTAGTAAGAGGGTACTGAATCTTCGATTGCATTTCCCCGTGCGAATCGTTATAATTAGTGGCAAAGAATTTTGTAATGTTAGGAGAGTATAGTGGCACTTGAGACACAAGGCCTTGAAACCCCGGGTTCTCGAGGCGAAGACGATAATATTCTTCCCAAGGGAGCAATCCTGCAAAATCGTTATGAGATTATTAAGGTGCTTGGTGTTGGTGGCATGGGCGCAGTTTATCTATCCCAAGACCTGCGCTTTTCCGGGGTGAAAAGACTTTGCGCTCTCAAAGAGATGATTAGCACCACCCCAGACCCTCACGTGCGTAGATTAGCGGTTGAGAGCTTCAAGCGTGAAGCTAACCTTTTAGTAGAGTTGCGTCATCCTGGCATTCCACAAATTTACGATTTCTTCACAGACTCTGTTCGTAGTTATTTGGCAATGGAATATGTTGAGGGCGATAATTTAGAAGATATTCTTGACAGCACAGAAGGGATGTTAAAGGAGGAAGTAGTTTTAGATTGGGCAATACAAGTTTGTGATGTATTAATGTATCTTCATAATCAAGACCCCCCTATTATCTTCAGAGATATCAAACCTTCTAATATCATGCTACGTAATCAAAATAAGATTGCGTTGATTGACTTTGGCATTGCCAAGGCATTTGAATCCGGCCAAAAAGGGACGATGATTGGCACAGAAGGCTATTCACCCCCAGAACAGTACAAAGGTCAGGCTGAACCTCGTGGTGATATTTATGCCTTAGGGGCCACCTTACATCATTTACTAACCAAGCGAGACCCTCGTCTAGAACCCCCCTTCACATTTCACGAGGAACCACCCAAGTTATTGAATCCGGCACTTTCGGAACAAGCCAGTGCTGTCATCATGAAAGCTCTGGAATATGACCCAGAAAACCGATATCCTTCGGCGTCGGCTTTTAAAGAGGCTCTGTCAGCCGCGCTACGAAAAGAGCAATCTGATGCTGCGCCTGCTCCAGGAACTCAAATGTTACAAGGGCCAACCGCGACCTCAATGCTACCCGACCAATCTTCTTTGCCACCGCAACAAGCGGGCCAACAGTATCCGCCCCAGTATCCACCGCAATACCCGCCCCAGTATCCACCGCAATACCCGCCCCAGTATCCACCCCAAGGGTATCCGTACCCACCACCTATGGGGCCTGGTGGAATGATGGAAGCACCTGCGGAAGAACTTGATGACTCTATTCTACCTATTTGGAAATTCAAATGCGAGGATGAAATTAGAGCATCAGCTAGCGCTGATGACAATCGCTTGTATATTGGCGCTTATGATAATAACGTATATGCTCTCGATTTAAAAAGCGGTGAGTTTCAATGGAAATATCCTACGGATGCCGGTATTGCTACAAAACCATTTCCTTATAAAAACACCTTGATTTTTGGCTCTGAAGATAGAGTGGCTTACGCCGTTTCCACCTCTGGCCGATTGGTGTGGACCTGCCCCACAGAAGGCCGGATACGTTCCTCGGCTGTTGTAGCCTTTGATCATGCCTTCTTCGGCTCCGATGACCAGCGGCTTTATGCTGTCAATGCCCAAACTGGGCGAGTCATATGGCGGTTTGAAGCCACAGGACCCATTCGCTCTACCCCTACGCTGGGCGATGAATTGATTTATGTAGGCTCAGAAGATGGGCAGGTTTACGCGGTAGACCTGTCAACGGGAGCTAGTCGCTGGAAATTCAGAGCAAATCGAGGTATTACTTCCAGCCCGGTTCTTTTTGGAGATATTGTTATTGTCGGTAGCACCGATTGGAATGTCTATGGTATCGATGCCAAATCTGGTTACTCAGTTTGGCGGGCACGAACCAGCCAGGCTGTGATTTCAAGCCCAGCCCTGTTCGAAGATATGGTTTATATAGGTTCGGTGGATAAACATGTTTATGCTCTTGATGCCAAGACCGGGAGAGTTCAATGGAAGTTCAACGCAGACTCTCAAATTGTTTCGACGCCTGCTGTAACGAATGACGCTGTTTATTTTGGTACCACAGCCGGAGAATTGATTAGCATAAACCGGAAAGACAGAAAGATACGTTGGAAATTTAAAACGGGTGGTCCGGTTCCGTCATCTCCCTTAGTTGTAGATGGCATTGTATATATTGCTTCAACTGACCATCACGTTTATGCTCTACCTGCTTGACAATAAATATAGTTTTGTTATTATGGATGACAGATCTTGATAATTAAATGTGACATTTGTGGCTCATGAATTTTTTGCAACGCCTCCTATCCCAACCAAAAGTTGAACCTGGGCAAAATACCCAAACCCAGGTAGAGAATTCCGAGCCGAGTGATAGTGAGTATGATAAAGCTGGTGGTCTCAGTAATCTTCCTCCAGGGTTTCATATTGGCAAATTATCTGATATTGGTCGCCAGCGTGAACGTAATGAAGACTCTTTTTACGTTATTGAATCATTAATGCATCACAACTATGGACAAGAGCCTTTTGGCTTGTTTATTATAGCCGATGGGATGGGGGGACATCAAAAAGGAGAAGTTGCCAGTTCTCTAGCGGCTCGTGTAACTGCCAATAATATCCTGGAAGATATTTATCTCCCTTACCTTGCCAACACTCAAAGCTCCGACAATCGTCCCCTCAATGAAGTCTTGGTGGCAACCGTAGAAAATGCGAACAATATGGTTCAGGAACAAGTTCCAGAAGGGGGAACCACCCTAACCGCAGCCCTGGTAATGGGTAATAATGCTTACATTGCTCACGTCGGCGATACTAGAGTCTATATTTTTAAACAAGGTGAGTTAAAGCAAATCACCACAGACCATTCATTGGCAAAAAGATTACAGGATACAGGCGGCGCTTCGGAAGAAGAGGTAGCCCATGTTCAAAATGTTTTATACAAAGCTATTGGACAAGGCGGCGCTCTGGAAGCTGATACATATGTTCAGCATTTGCCCTTTGGCGCATCTCTATTACTATGTAGCGATGGTTTGTGGGGGCAGGTAAAGGATGATGTTATCAAAGAAGTGTTAAGCTCTGCTTCTACACCTCAAGAGGCTTGTGAACGGCTCATTACAATAGCCAATGAAAACGGTGGGCCAGACAACATCACTGCAATTGTTGTTTCATTGGGGGTTGAAGCTTGACTCTCAACAACAGATAAGAGCGGTTAATACCGAAAGTAGCACTAATGCAGACTGACAAAGATTTTTATAAAATCCTTAGAATCGATAATACGGCTTCGGAAGAGCAGATTAGAACATCCTACCGCGCTTTAGTGCGCGAATATCATCCTGATGTTAATAGTAGTCCAAAGTCTGCTGAGACATTTAGAGAGATTCAAGAAGCCTATGAGATCTTGGGTGACCCGGAACAACGTCGGGTCTATGACCGTTTGATAGAGTCAGAGGGAAAAGACAAATCTTCAGCGCTATCTCTGCGTGCCACCATTAGTCATAAATTTTTATTAACTAATGTTGAAGAACAAGCCTTCTACGTTTTGCTCGATGTAAGTCCGGCTACCGATTTGCCAACATCCCGGCTACCATTAAACCTGTGTTTGGTATTGGACCGTAGTACATCTATGCAGGGGATGCGATTGCAACAAGTTAAAGAGGGAACCCGACAAATCATAGACCGGCTCAATCCTAACGATGCGCTAAGTGTGGTTGTATTTAGTGACCGGGCAGAAGTGATTTTGCCAAGCCAGAAAGATATCGATAAAGCGATGGCAAAATCTATTGCCAGTACTATTCAGCCCAGTGGTGGCACCGAGATGCTTCAGGGGCTTGAAGCCGGTTTAAAAGAACTGGAGCAAAATCGCGCTAAGACATCGGTTAATCATATAATTCTCCTGACCGATGGTCAAACTTATGGCGATGAAAAAGAATGTTTAGAGCAAGCCGATTGGGCTGGTCGTAATCAAATAAGTCTAACCACGATGGGTATTGGTTCGGATTGGAATGAAAATTTATTAGATCAAATGTCTTCTGCTTCTGGGGGGACATCGGTCTATATCGACTCACCCCGAAAGATTGTAGATGTTTTTAAGGATACTATCCGTAACCTGAGCGCCGTGGTGGCCCGTGAATTGACGATGACTATAAATACCGGGACCGATGTTACGTTTAAAGAAGGCTTTCAGATTACGCCTTATATCCATCGGTTAGATACACGTGACGAAAAAGCAATCCTTGGGTCGTTAGGGACGGGGCAAGGAAAAACATTACTCATGGAATTCAGGGTTCATTCCGAGGTTACGCCAGGTGAAAAGCGGTTAATGCGCCTGACCGTAGATGGCGATGTGCCCGGTCAGGAAAATCGACGAAATTGGGAATGGATAGATATACAGGCAAATTTTGTCTCTAGCCCAGAAGACAATATTGAAATACCATCGAATATTATTACAGCGTTGGGTAAATTAGCTATATTTAAGATGCAGGAAAAGGCTATGGAGGATTTAGAACAGGGCCAAGTGAGTGCCGCAACGCAACGCTTAGAAACTATGGCCACTCGATTACTCAATTTAGGGGAGACTGACCTGGCAAGAGCTGCCTTACTAGAAGCCGGAAGGTTGGCTCGAACCGGAGATCTTTCCGCGGAAGGCCGCAAGAAAATTAAGTATGGAACGCGTAGTTTGTCAATATTGCCAAAGGAGATTCATCGTGATTAAATGTCCATTTTGTGGAACAACTCACGTGGCAAACACGCTCTTTTGTAGTGAGTGTGGAACTTATTTGTTAGAGGATGATCGTCGAGGTACAGACCCTCTCGGTACTGATGAGATTGGTTGGGTGGGTGAAGACGAGGAGGATTCGGAAGCTAATCCTTTGATTAAGGGCACAGGTCCTTTAGCTATTCGCTTAAGAATTGGCGAAAATGCCCGTGAAGTTGAAGCCACGTTGAACAAAGCTATTCATATGGGGCGCTTAGACCCGGCCAGTGATGTGTTTCCTGAAATTGACCTGACCAATGATAATGGCCTGGAAAAAGGCGTCTCCCGGCGACACGCTCGGGTGCTTAAACGTGAAGGAACTGTGGTTGTAGAAGATTTAGGGAGTATTAATGGGACGTTTATCAATGGAAAACGATTGGCCCCCTACCTGCCGGAAGTTCTGCACCATGGAGATCAGCTTCAACTTGGCAAATTGTTGATTGAAGTTGAAATGCACTAAACTGGACTTTATAAAACCCTAGATTATTAGAAAAATTTATTAACAAGGAGTTACCAGGTGGCGATTACGTGTATCATACATATTGCAGGTGGGGATGCGGTCTTAGGCGAGATTGAAGAAATACCAGACCCCCAAGCAAATTACGTGCTGTTTACAAATGTGCGAGCTCGAGATGGCAAGGCGGTTGTTTACCTTGACCGTGAAACAACGCGGGTAATGTTTCCATGGCATCGTATTAGCTTTTTAGAGACATTGCCTTCGGAAGAAGACCACGAAGAGGTCGAATCCTTCTTCCGCGATTAATCCCAAATGGGCAACTTAGCGAAAACCGCCATAGTTGTGTATTGTGGCGGTTTTTGATTCCTTTTGACATTTTGTAACAGGCGGAGTAAGATACCCCTTTTAGCCCGACAATTCGGCCCCTAAATTCAATGATTCTATCATTCTTAGAAAGAGAATAAAACTTTATGCCCACTCAACAAGTTGTACCTGCCCTTTGCCCAAACTGCAAAGCCCGATTCACTGCGCCTGTTAATAATATCATTGATGGTCAAGATACGGCTATGAAAGCCGCTTTTTTACAGGGACGAACCAATTTGATTCAGTGCCCCCAGTGTGGGGTCAATATTTCGCCGAGTATTCCGATTTTATATTATGATTTAGAAAAGGAAATCTCTTTAGTCTTGGTTCCCTCCGAGTTAAACGTTCTGGGCCCCGACCAGGAAAAGATGATAGGGGATTTAACCAACAGATTGGTTAATAGTCTCCCTGCAGAACAGAGAAAGTTTTACCTGTTTAACCCTAAACAGTTTCTCTCCCGCGAAAGTATGGTCAAAGCTATTTTAGAAGCGGATGGTATTACCGAAGAGACCTTAGAGACTCAAGTTGCAAAGGCAAAACTGATTGAAGAATTCTTGAAAACCCCCGATGATGCTGCCCTTAAAGAAATGGTAGCGGCTCATGACGCCGAGCTTGACCAGGAATTTTTTGAAATACTCACGGCCTACATGCAGGCAGCTCAAATGGAAGGAGACCAGGCCAGATTTCAAGCCTTCTTTGCTTTGAGACAAATATTGGGTGAGCAGAGTACACAGGGAAAAGAGGTCATTGCCGAGATTGACGCGAAACTGGGACTAGTTATTATCCAAAGCCAGGAGGAACTTTTAGAGCGGTTGCAAAACGCTCCAAACGACGAGGAACGAGAATCTCTGGTTGTATCCGGGCATGCCATGCTCGATTATACCTTTTTCCAAAAACTTACCAGTAAGATAGACCAGGCCACAAAAAATGGTGACTCTAAAACGGCCCAGGCTCTCAAAACATTGCGTACCCAGATTTTAGATATCAAAGCCAAGCACGAAAAAGAAACACAAGCTGCCCTGGAAAAAGCAACTGAATTGCTTAAGAAAATTCTACAATCTAACCGACCCGATAAAATCCTGGCCGAAAAACTTGACGAGGTTGATGAAGCCTTCTTCTTTATCTTGAGAGCAAATATAGAAGAGGCTCGACGCCAGAACCAGGAAGAACCGGCCAAAGCCTTGGAGATGGTTGGTAATATGGCCCTGGCCATGCTTCAACAGCGCTACGCCCCCCAGCCAGATGCCGGTCAAGCCGAAGCCCAACCCCAGATAGTAACAAGTGAATAAGTGGCGGCGTTAATGGAGAAAGTGATTGTTATGGAGTTATTGAGATTAAAAAATTAAATCGGTAATAGGCTGCGGCCATTCTACCCCCTCTAACTCCCCCTGCTAGGGGGAGAATCGGGCTTCTTCCCCCCTAGCAGGGGGGATTGAGGGGGGTAGAGTGTGACTCAGGTACAGCACCGCTATTACCGAAATAAATATTTAAAGTTCATAACTCCGTGACAATCACTTTTTTCTACTCCGCTTTATTTACTCGAATCATTTCTATAACGCCTGATGCCTCGTCATAAATAGCATAAGCCGGGTCCGGCCCATCCACGGGACGGCCTACGCTACCCACGCCTACAATTAAAGTCTCACCATCATATAACTGAACGTTTTCTTGAACCAGTCGTTGCAATTGGTTATCGCCGGTAAAGCGCCACGCCACCTGACGATGAGTATGCCCGTGAAACATCAACGGAATGTTTGCTTCGCTTAGAGTTGCGATGGTCTCCCACAGAATATCCGACTCAACATGCAAGTAGGGGAATAGTTTTGAACGAGGAATGAAGTAGGGGTCTTCATTCAAATCGGCTAAGGTCGCCAATTTTGGCGGCCAGGTTAGCGCAGCATGGGTTAGCCAGAATTGCTTCATTTTGAGGTTAGAGGGCAGATTTAAGACCCACTTTTGATTCTCCGGTGAAAGATATCGCCAATTCGAGGCTTCCCAATTCCCAAATATCGTGGGGGCGTTCACCGCGCGAACCATATCAACACATTCATCAATGCCCACATCTCCCAAACAGAAATAAGCATCCACCTTTTGGTCATTCGTATGAGTTAAAACAGTGGATAGGGCTATTGCATCGTTGTGAATGTCGGAGAAGATAGCATATCGCATGTCAATCAGATTATCATAAGATAAAAAATGAGGCAAGGAACAATCGAAGGCTTTAGACATCCCCCCAAAATTAGGCTATAATTTACCCACCAAATACGCCATATGGAGAAGCTAAACCTTGACTAAATACCAGCGCATCACTGGCATGCGCGATGTTCTTTTTGAAGACCAGCCTTACTGGCACTATATTTTAGATAAAATTTGGGAAACAACCGATCTTTTTGGTTACCGGCGTTTGGATACCCCGCTCCTCGAACAAGCCAATCTTTTTATTCGTGGTGTGGGCGAGGGTACGGACATTGTCGAAAAAGAGATGTATATCTTTGATGACCGGGATGGCGACCAATTAGCTCTGCGTCCAGAGTTTACGGCCGGCATTATGCGAGCCTTTATCGAAAATGGTCTGCATACCCTGCCGACGCCTCTGAGAGTGTGGACCATTGGCCCACTTTTTCGTCACGAGCGACCTCAAGCTGGTCGCTACCGGCAGCATACCCAATTTGATATTGAAATAATCGGCGAAATAGACCCGGCAGTGGATGTTGAAATTATTAGCCTGGCCTGGCACTTCTTTACCAGCTTGGGGTTTCAGGGTTTGCGACTGTATATCAACTCAACCGGCTGCCCTAAGTGCAAACCGGCTTATATTCAAACCCTGGTTGAACACTTTACTCAATTTGTCGATATCCTTCCTCCGGATGATAAAACACGGCTGCAAAAAAATCCACTGCGTATTTTGGATAGTAAAGAAGAGGTAACGCAACCTTTGCTGGAAAATGCGCCTCATATTACTGACTATCTTTGCGATGATTGTGCCGACCATTTTGCCAGACTCAAAGCTTACTTAGAGGCCATTAACCGGCCGTATGTTGTCGATTATCGCATTGTTCGGGGACTGGACTATTATACCAAAACCGTTTTTGAGATAAAGGCCGATGGCCTGGGTAGCCAGGATACTGTCTGCGGTGGGGGCCGTTACGATGGCCTGATTGAAGAGCTAGGCGGACGCTCTACACCCAGCACCGGCTTTGGCCTCGGTATTGACCGAACTGTCCTGGCTTTGAGACATCTGGGGATAGAACCACCAGCAGAACTATTACCCAAAGTAACGGTCTCTTATTTGGGTGAGGCGGCTAAATTGGCGGCCCTCAATTTGGTTGAGGTTTTGCGTAATGAAAATATAGGCACGCTCCTCACCCCCGGCGACCGCAGCTTTAAGGCGCAATTAAAGACGGCTAATCGTGTCGATGCTGCCCATGTTATTATTCTAGGTGATGATGAAGTGGCGGCCAAGCAAGCCACAGTTCGGGATATGAGTAGTAGCCAGCAGGTAACGGTAAGTTTGACCAATTTGGTGGAGTGGCTAAAAGAAAGACTATAAAAGATGCTCAACGCTCAGGGCGCGTCAGATCCTCGTCAACTTACTTTTCGTAATATTGGGGTGCTTTATCATCCAAAACTGGCTGAGTCGCGGGTGATGGCCGCCGAAATGTTGGAGTATATCGAAAGTTTGGGGGCTTCGGCCTGGGTAAGGTCAAGCTGGAGTGAAGCGGAGATTCGAGAGCATCTTACCGAATTGGATTTATTCATTACGCTTGGCGGAGATGGTTCGCTACTTCGCGTGACTCGGTTGACAGCGAGGCACAACATTCCGGTTTTAGGCATAAATATGGGGCGTCTTGGTTTTTTAGCCGAAGTACAGCCCGCCGAATGGCCCGAACGTATCAGGCAAGCCTTACTTGGCGAATATTGGATCGAAAAGCGACTGATGGTTCATGCCGAGCATCGCCGTGATGGGCGGGCGATTGATGTTTACGAAGCATTGAATGAGATTGTTATTAGCCGGGGACAACTGGCCCGTGTGGTGCGGTTACAGACTTACATTGACGGCGAGTTTTTAACCACCTATACCGCCGATGGCTTGATTGTCGCCACCGCCACCGGCTCGACAGCTTATTCTCTGGCCGCCGGTGGCCCGATTTTACCCCCAGAACTGCAAAATTTCTTACTCATTCCACTGGCCCCACACTTGAGTCTGGACCGCGCTCTGGTGCTATCTAAAGGGGTTTCGGTTAAAGTTCAGGTGTCAACCGACCACACCGCCATCTTAACCGGCGATGGCCAATTTGAAGTTGAACTAGCTGATAATGATGAAATCATCATGAGTGCCAGCCCCTGGGTTGGGCGTTTTGTGCGTTTGCAAGAGGAGACTTACTTTTATCGAACTCTAATGAATCGCTTAGGCTGGCCGCAAACCGAAAAACGATAGTTATTAATCAAATGCCAAGGATTCCGCATTATAATCTTCCGAATTAGAAGAGTTTGGGTTGCAATTCGTCCGCTGGTTCTTATAATTGGTACTTGAAATAACGGGAGAAATTGAAATCTGATGAGCGAATCAACACAAGATTTGGTCCAGCAGGGATTAACCGCGGCTCGTGTTGGAGATCGTGAGGATGCACACCGCTTGTTGAAACGGGCCACAGAACGTATGCCTTACAATGTTGAAGCCTGGCTAGCATTAGCTGGTGTAGTCGACTCGTTGGCAGAGAAAGAGAAATGCTTTACCAAGGTTCTCACACTTGATCCGGGTAATAGCGAGGCCGAGGCTGGTTTAGCTTTGGTTAAACAGAAGCTTGCCGGTCAAAAGACGGAAGCCACAGTAGAAGAGACCACCGTACAGAAGCCTGAACGTGATGCGGGCATCGGTGTTTGTTATCGTCATCCTGATACGGAAACCGGTTTGCGCTGCAATCGATGTGGTAAATTTATCTGCCCTAAGTGTGCTATACGGACGCCTGTGGGATTCCGCTGCCCGGATTGCATTCGGGAGCAAGAGGATAAATATTTTTCGGGTAGTAAATTGGATTATGTCATTGCCGCAGTTATCGCTTTTCCGCTTTCTCTGGTGGTGGCCGGGTTATTTACTACCATTTTAGGTGGTTTCGGCTTCTTTACCCTGATTATTGGTTTCTTTGTTGCTCCGGCTGCCACTGGCGCTATCGCCGAAGCTGTCCGCTGGGGGGTCAAAAAGCGCCGCTCTCGTTATTTGCGACACGTGGTTATCGGGTCTCTTATTCTTGCCACGGCGCCCTTTATACTCTTTGCTCTCTTCTTTGGTAGCGGCATTTTCGGGCTGATTGGGCCAGGATTGCTGCTCTTTTTAGGGATAGCCACGATTTCGGCCCGGTTACGCTAATCAACCCCTGACGTTATCCATTCAGCCGGGTAGATTGTGACATCCTTGGCTAAAAGCGATGCCTTACGACACAGGAGAACATCCCGGAGAACCAGGAGTTGTAGCGTTTGGAACACGAATGACGCGAAGAGGCGAATGGTACGAATTTTTGTGGGTTATTATTGGGGTGTCTGGATGAATTTGGAAGCTATCCATATCAATTATAGCTGGCGGGTACAGATTTATCCATGGGCAATGTTAGCATTTCTGATTTGGATGACTATAAAATTCATTGGTGCGTACGGTATGTCATATCCTGTACTACTCATACTTGGAGTTTTGCTGTTATGGAGTATTACAAATATTGCCAGGTCGTCTCGGTGGTTTGAGATCAATGCTGAAACTGTGACCGTAGTTGGTTGGTTTGGACGTCGCCAAATGGAGTGGAATGAAATAAATCATATCGAATATTGGCAAAGTCGAAATGTCATCACAGGAATAGATTTCTTCAGCAAAAATGATAAAAAGTTAGTCGTGAAAGGCCCATCCAATTGGTGGGATATAGATGGTGGGCAAGTACTAGAGTTCTTAAATCGGCAAGCAATGCAACATCAGGTCAAAGTGTATCTCCAAAAATCAAGTATGGCTGTTTTTTGAATGTGCAGAAAGTCACCAATGAAACTGAAAGTCGTGCGATGACAGATTTCAAACTCAAGCAGGGAAGCCAGGCTTATTTGTGGGGTGTTTCTACTATCCAAATCGTAACTTGGGTTCCTCCGAAATCCGGTGTTCTTTGCCGGTTTTCTTTTTTCGTGATAAGCTAACTTTGTAGTATTAGTTTTTCGATAATATGGTAGATCGATTGGAAGGAAAATATTATGGATTGGCAGAATTATATTACCGTTGATCCGGCTATATGTCACGGCAGGGCTTGTATTAAGGGGACAAGAATTATGGTTTCGGTTGTACTCGATAATTTGGTGGCCGGTCTTAGCCCCGATGAAATTATAAAAAGCTATCCTTCACTGACTCCTGAATCTATACGGGCGGCTATGGCTTACGCAGCAGAGCTAGCCCGTGAACGTACTGTCGCTTTGCCAGCGTAGGATAGAGGAATGAAGTTTAAGATCGATGAAAACTTGCCAATTGAAGTGGCAGAGTTGCTAAGTCAAACAGGGCACGATGCGATAACGGTGTATGACCAAAATCTTACTGGTGAAACTGACTCAAATATTGCCGCCATTTGCCAATCAGAGAAACGGGCTATCGTTACGCTTGATTTAGATTTCGCCGACATTCGAGCTTATCCACCAAAGGAATTTTCGGGATTGATCGTGATGCGTCTCAAACAGCAAGATAAACCCTATGTGTTAGGAATTGCAGAACGTCTAGTAAAAGCACTACTCAGTGAAGAGTTAGAAGGCCATTTGTGGATTATAGATGAGCGGCGAATAAGAATCAGAAATTGAGTAAAACGGGCTATTGGCTATTGCAGTTAAATTGATGCAATCTAAAATAAAAACGCCTGGCATAGTCGCTATGCCAGGCGTTGTGTTTATAGAGATGTTCGTTGCTTAGTTGACAAAGCTAATCAACCGGCCCGCATGACCGGGCTGGCGCAGTTTAGCCAGGGCTTCTTTCTCAATCTGACGAATGCGTTCGCGGGTCAGGCCGAAGCGTTCCGCCACATCCTGCAAGGTCAAGGGTTGACCATCGCGCAGGCCGTAGCGCAACTCGACAATCCGGCTTTCGCGGGCGCTCAAGCCTGATAGTGCTTTGCGAATTTCGCTTTCCAGCAGGGTAGAGTCCACCTGCTCTTCCAGGGCCTGACTTAAATCATTCTCCACAAAATCGGCCAGGGTTGCGCCGTCTTCACCCACGGGTTCTTCCAGGCTGAGCGTTTCCTGCCCATCCTGAAGCAACTCGTGAATCTGCTCTGGCGCATCGCCGGTGTGGGCGGCAATCTCTTCCAATTCAGGCGTGCGGCCCAGTTTCTGGGTAAGCTGGCCCATCACTTTTTTGATTTTGCCCAAATGATCGACTTTATGAACCGGCAGGCGAATGACGCGAGTCTGGACGGCCACCGCCCGGCTAACGCTCTGGCGAATCCAGTAGCTGGCATAGGTGCTCAAGCGCACCCCTTTGCTGGTATCGAATTTGTCGATCGCTCGAATCAGGCCGAGCACACCTTCTTGAGAAAGTTCGGCCAAACTCAAGCCATGCCCAGTGTATTTACTGGCAATACTAATCACTAGGCGGCCATTGGCCTGGATCAACATTTTTCGAGCCGCGACACCTTCATCAAACTTCGTTTGAAGCTCTTTGCGCTCCTTTGGGCTTATTAACTTAGAATCTTGCAGACGTTCCGCAGCCTCTTTGCCTCGGATCATCACCCGAATCAAGCGTCTCTCTTCGGCAGGCGTTACCGGAGCCGTTGCCGCAAGATTGGCAATACTTAATCTGAACAATGCTTCATCTGGAGCCCATGTTGTTGCCATACTATTTTACCTCACCTTTGTTAGTTGTTTCGTTTCTACTTACGCTCTCAACACAATTAGTTTAAGGAATAATCCACAAACGGTAATCTCTGAATTTGTCGGTGCGCCTGGTGCGCTTTTAACATATAAGCAAGAATTTTGTTCTCTCTATCGAGAACGTTCACTGTTTTGGCGATGAGCGCGGTCAATGACTCGATTGACAAAAGCGCTTGTTTATCGGGTAAGGGGCCTTGAATCGCCGTACCGGCCAAATAAGCCAGGGCTGTTGGGTCGGCGGGTAGCTTCGCATTCGAAAGGTCTTCACCCGACGCATCAGCCAAATAATCGAAATACTGTTTTACCATTGGCCTTAATTTCTCCATCAGTCCCTCAATTTCTATAGAGATGGTACGGTTTTTCATGGGAAATGGATCTACCCGGCCAATCAGAAAATCATCCTTACTGGCGCTGATTTCTTTGATGAGAAATCGTTCTTGCCCGACCGTAATTAAGTTCAACCGGCCATTGTCTAGTCGCTCTACCGCCGCAATACGAGCGGTTGTCCCTATAGTATAGATATCATCAAGATAAAGATTAGCCACATTTGGCGCTTGGGCCCATTCATTTTTGCTCAACACGACGCCAAACGTTTCCTCGGTCGCTAGACATTTCTCGACCATCGTTTTATACCGCTCCTCAAAGATGTGAAGCGGTAACATCATCCCCGGAAATAAGACCACATTCAGAGGGAATAGCGGGATGTCTTCACCATAATCTAACATTGACAACTGCCTTGACCGCAGGGATACCAACTCACTTGTTTATTATACGTACTCAACACCCTATAACTTCAATTTCCTTTTACGTCAAGGATTTCTTGTATTTTTGTAACGGCCCTATCAATGGTGTTACCCAGATAGAACCCCGGTGTTACCGGTATAAATTCTGGATTTCGATTAAAGGCGACCCCGCCAAACGTCAGCAGTGGCCTTTGCCGGAAACTTGACTGCATGCTATTTAAGTTTGTCCACAATTTATCCTTACATTGATGACCAAGCTCGATCAGATTTTCCGCCGAATTCTCCAGGGCGGCAGAAAGGCACACCAGCCGGGGTTTGGCTGTATCGATAACCTGGCGAAACTCATCAATCATAAGATTTGCCCCCAGGTAAATAACCCGAAACCCCCGCCGCCGCAGGCTCAACGCTAACAGAGTCAAGCCTAGCTCATGCCGGTCTCCCGGCGCACACGCCAGCAGTACCCTGGGGCCGCTTTCAGACATCGTGGCGGCGTTCATCATGGCAATGAGCTGGGAGTGCAGCGTTGTAACGGCGTATCTCTGAACTAAAAGATTTACTTTTCCTTTCAACCACTGTTGTTCAAGCTCTTTGATCGTTTCCAGAAATAGATTACCGGCTACGATTTCGAGCGAATGGACTGCTAAAGCGTCGCTAATGGCCCGCTCAACCCCGGCGCTATCAAAAGATAGTAAGGGAGCCAGCAAATTTTCTTGCTCTTGTGACCGAGACCGGCTACCATTCGAACTTGAAGCCTTGCTATGTTCCAAATCGTCGGCCACCGTTTTCCCGGCAACCGCCGGATTGTGGCTGACAAATGTGCCTTTTCCAGCGCGAGTGTAGGCCAGTCCTTCGTCGATGAGCGCCTTTATGGCCCGCCTGACCGTCATCCGGCTTAAGTTATGATGTTGGCTAAGATCACGCTCCGAAGGTAGTTGCTGATGAGAAAGGTAAATACCTTGCTCAATCTGGTTCTGTAAAGCTTCTTTTAGTTGAAGATAAACAGGAATGGGATGTTGCTTATCCAGATACATAACCGCCTCAAACCTATGTATACCAGTGTATACCAGTTGGTCTTATTTTACCCTATTTCTGATTGTGTGTCAATAGTTTTTAGCGTTATGTAAAACTATATGCAGCAACTTTAAACTTTTATTCGAGAATAATAGCAGGCATAAATTAAAACCAAGTTAATTTATACCTAGTTGGTCTTAAATTACATAAAACCCGCCTTTTACCCCCCCAAATTGACCTTAGACCAAGACATTTGGGTGATTGGCTTGGATATGTGCTTGTGTTATAATCAAGCTACAGCGTAAGAGTGGGTGAATAAGGGGAAGCAACATTATGGCTGAATATATGTCGATGGAGGCTAATCTCCCTCGCGTTCTTGTTGTTGATGATGAGCCTGAAGTTGCCAAGTCTATTGAGGCAACCTTGCGCAGGCATTATCAGGTCTCTGTGGTTCATACCGGAGTGGGCGCGATCAAAGAAGCGCGTCGTCACTCTCCAGACCTTATCGTTCTCGATGTGCGAATGCCGGGGATGGATGGCCTGGAAACCTGTCGCCAACTGCGACTCGACCCTGCCCTTGCCGATATCCCCATCCTGTTTTTGACGGCCTTGGGACGCCCTGAAGATAGGGTGGAAGGCTTGCGAGCCGGAGCCGACGATTATCTGACCAAGCCCTTTAATTTAGAGGAGCTATGCCTGAGAATTAAAGCTATCTTGCGGCGTACTGCCCGCGATATAACAACCACTTTGCCCGCCTCTCAAATCAAAGTGAAGAATTTGATTTTGGATCGCTACAATTTCCACGTCAAAACCAGCGAGAGACAGGCCACCCTGACCCCCGTTGAGTTCGATTTGCTCTACCATTTGATGATGCACCCCAACGAGGTCTTCACCAGCGACCGGCTGCTTCAGGAAGTTTGGGACTATCCCACGGAAAGTGGCAGCCCCGATTTGGTCAGAATGCACATCAAAAACCTGCGCGATAAGATCGAAACAGACCCCCGTCATCCCGAACACATCATCACTATCCCCCGCCGGGGCTATACCATCAACTCAGAGTGAAATTTAAGCCGTTATTAAGCCTGGTCGATTTGTCCTGGACCGAAGAGCTTGACGACTACTCAAATTTCATGTTAGACTGACCATATATAAAATTTGTTCAGGAGTTATAGGTGCGTAGCGATCCTTATCAAGGCTCAAATTATCGGATCACAAAAGAGGAGTGGGAAAAGCTGAACAAATTATTTACCTCAATTGAACCTCCGGCACAAAATGAACTATTTGCGTCGGGAGATCATTATCTATTGTATCTAACCTTAAGAAAGATGGGTTTTGAGCCGCCTAGTGACGCAATGGAGATATATAAAATGGCCGAACAAATTTTGTTAGAGGGTTGGGATGAATAAGCGTGATCTATTACAACATAATGTACTCCCAGAGGGAAAAGAACCCTGGCTGAGTTACGATAACTATCTGGAACTTAAGCAACTGTTTGAAGCTGTGCCCCTGCCATCCCAAGAGGAAACGGCCAGTCATGATCAATATCTTGATCTCCACCGGATTCTAACGGATGTGGCTGGTTTAGAAGTACCCCAGAATGAAGCGGCTATTCATTTCAATGCTTTTGCTTTGCTTAGACGAGGTTACCACGTCGAAGCCATCACCCAGGAAGAGTATGAACGCCTCCTAAATTTGATGGCTGGCCTGGAAAAAGCTGATTTGGACGATATGGACCTGTTCGATGTGGGAGGCCATCAAGATTTATATACTTATTTGACCAAAAGTATGGGATTATCAGTGCAACCAGGTCGGGGACCTGTCTGGCATCGAGCCGAGGCATTAATCAAAAAATATGAGGCGGAGAGTTTAAAGGCAAGCTCTCCTGGCTAAATTGTTGGTTGACTCAGGCAGTATTTTGATAGTTACAGGTATGCACCTGTCCCCCATATTAAGCGGATGTACATCCGCCAAGGGCCGGTTACGGATGAATATCCGTAACCATCGAAAATTTACTTCCCATCTAACTGACGACACCAGTCTCGAAATGAAATAATTACTCGTTGAAAATCATTTTCTGATGGAAGTACGCCATTGTGAGCTACTATGTTGCGTAGACTTTCTAATTCCTCAAATCTATTTTCTACAAATCTAAGCGAGCCGACATGAGGTAGAAATAAATCTTCATGTTTCCGTATTAGTTTTACAAGGTCTCCCCATTGAAGATAATAAAGCGGAGACACTTTACCCCGTACTGAGAGCCATTTTCGTTTTTTCTCATTTTCTTGAAGTTGTTCTACCTCACGTTTCATTTTAGTACTCGCCACTTGCTCCCACCAATTATCTCCTAAATTCTGAACAAGTATTTTTTCAACTAATTGGCGAACCGAGTTTTCATAGCAATTGTTAACGGCAATGGTAAAATCCCCAAAAACGGCAAAATAGAAATCCCCAGTTTGGACAAAAGAAAGGTTACTGAACAAGATGGTCTGGTCAACCAAAAATGTTCAGGAGCCAAAGCTAATGCTCA
>Ga0210124_1000465_pt1 | contig 20501 bp, 18 predicted proteins | sample Muzzi_PWC_D2_FD_185554 | JGI IMG/M metagenome (GOLD analysis project Ga0210124, IMG submission 185554) | Wetland microbial communities from San Francisco Bay, California, USA, that impact long-term carbon sequestration - Muzzi_PWC_D2 (SPAdes) | ecosystem: Environmental > Aquatic > Marine >... | reverse complement strand
GCCGCCCGCACCGTCGACGACCTCTGGAACGCCATCGCACTCGGCATCGAAACCTTCAACCCAACCGAATGTGCGAACTACTTCGCCGCTGCCGGCTATGACCGCGACTGATCGGAAAACGCTCTAGGCCGGGCGGCGTCGGATCGCGGGCAGTTAGGCCTACATTCCCAAATTCTCGGCGGTTCCCTTCCCTGCCGTCAACGATCCGCTAACCATTCTGAACCTATGGTTGCAGCCGGGTTAGGATCGTCATGGGGTGCAAGATGCTGCCACGAGGCCTGGGCTGGGCGTTCGCTTTCGTGCTGCTGGCGCTCGTCGGCTGCGACGAACACGGTAGCCCGTCGCCCCAGCCCGAGATGCTGCGGTTCGGCGTGGAGTCGGACCAGAGTCTCGACGCGGTTGAGGCCGATTATGCGCCCCTTTTCCGATATTTGTCGGAGCAGACGGGGCTGCCCTATGAATTCGTTCCCACGGAAACCTATCCCGTTCTCGTCCGGCTCTTCGCCGCGGGCAAGGTCAACGTAGCGTTTCTCGGCGGCGCAATCTTCCTGCAGGCGGAACGGGCGGGCGGAGCCGTCCCGATCGCTATGCGCAATGTCGATATTCGCTTCACGACGCTTTTTGTTGCTCGTGAAAGCGATCCGCGCAAAAGTATCGAAGAATTTCACGGAGATAGGTTCAGCTTCGGTTCGCGCCTGTCGACCTCCGGTCATCTCATGCCACGCTATTTTCTCGAACAGAGAGGCATTCGACCGGAAGATTTTTTCGGTGATGTCGTCTACTCCGACGCGCACGACCGAACCGCATACGCGGTGCGCGACGGCGACGCCGACCTTGGCGCCGTGAATTCTGCGATCTTTCGCGAAATGCTGGCCGATGGCCGCTTAAAGCGCGAGCAATTGAGGGTGGTCTGGGAGACCCCGACGTATCCCGACTACGTCTGGGCGGTGCATCCAAGCCTGGGGCGTCAGCTCACGCTACGGATCCGCGATGCCTTGCTGGCCTTGAACTGGCACAATCCGGACCACAAGGAGATCCTGGCGAAGGTCGACACGCGGAACTTCCTGCCGGCCGCATACGAGGATTTCGGCATGTTGCGGCAGATTGCAGAGCGCGTCGGCTTCGTGTCAAACGCAACGCAATAGGACGGGATGCGTTCGTTCGTTCGCAAGACTCAGGGTTCCTCTGCGGGCCCCGAACACGTTGTCCGAAACGTTCGGGCCCTGATTCTGGTCTGCGCCGCGACCGCCGTTCTGGTCGTGGCGGCCGTTCTCTGGCAGACCCAAAGCCTGCTGCACAACCTGGAGCAGGGCACGTCCTTCCATCTGGACTCGATCAAACACGCAACCGAGATCTACCAGACCGCGGCCGAGTTGCGTGGATCGATCTTCGATGAAGTCGCGCCGCCGCAAGGGATGGAACAGGAGACCATCGCCAAAGAAATGCCGGCCTTGTCGACGTTCCCGGCCCTTATCGCTCACATCCGGGCAGAAATCTCCGCGTTGCGGAAGCTACAGGGACACGGCGGCGAGGCCGACCTCGCGGGAGCGACGCAACGGCTCGTCGACCGCTTCGCGCCGCTCGAGGCGAATGCGGCGAAACAGGAGCCCTTGTCGAACCTTGCACCCGATGATTTGCGGCGGCTCGGCGCCGACATGGGCCCTCTGATGGTGGCGGCGGAGCAACTTACCCGGCTGCACGAGATCGAGTATCGAAAGGATCAGATCGAGATCGCCGATGCCGAGAGGGTCGGCCAATATCTGCTCGTCCTCCTGGTCGCCGGGGCGTCCCTGATCGGCGGTATCGTCGTTTGGCGCCTGCAGCGCCAGATTCGCGGCATCCTGGAGGCCGACGCGCGCGTCAACCGCGAGCTGATTCGCACAATGACCGGTCTGGCCAACGCCCAGCGCATCGCCGGGCTCGGCTATTGGGAATTGTCCGAGGGGACGGAATATCTGCGCTGGTCCGACGAGATGTTCGATATTCTCGGGCTAAGCCGAGATTCAGTCACCCCTACCAAGGAACAATTCTATTCCCTTGTCCACCCCGAGGATCGGGAGCGGGTGCAGGCGTGGGAGCGCGGGTTGTTCGACAACGAGGCCCCGGGCCACATCGAATATCGCATCGTCCGCCCCGACGGAACGGAGCGAGTCGTCGAAGAGATCGCCAGCCATTTCGCGGCGACCCCAGACGATCCGATTCGCATAAGCGGCATCACGCGGGACGTCACGGAACACAGGCAGTTCGAGCAATCCCTGCGGGAGAGCCAAGCGCGTTTCGAGCATGCCGAACGCATGGCCAACCTCTATCACTGGGTCACGGACGAGCCGGCCCAGAACTGGGTCTATGCGTCCAAGAACGTGCAGTCGGTCCTGCAGTTTCTCTCCATCGACACCCGGCCTACCACGGTCGCCGATTACTACAAGCTGCTGCATCCGGACGATCGGGCCCGCATCGAGGCGCACGACGAACGATTTAGACAAGCTCCCGGCCGATACGAACGCACCTACAGAATAATTGGCGCCGCCGGCGCGATACGTTATTTCAAAGAGGCGGGCGAGCCGATTTACGACACGGCGAGCCGCCTCATCGGGTACCGCGGCACCACGCAGGATATTACCGAGCTCAAGACTGCCGAGGCGGAGCTCAAAGAGAGCCAAAGGCAGTTCGAGCACGCCGAGCGTATGGCGAACCTTTGTCACTGGATTACCGACGACAAGGACGCGAACTGGATCTATGCCTCGAAGAATACCGCGCGCATGTTCGGCCTCGAATCCCCCGAGGCCTTATTGGGCGAGACAAGCGATTTTACCGCTCTGATTCATCCCGACGACCACGAGGACTATATCGAGCTAAGCAAGGAGATCGTGGGGGCGCCAAGAGCGTACGAGAACTCCTATCGCATCGTCCGGCCAGACGGCGCCGTTCGGCACCTCAAGGAGGTCGGCGAGCCCATGCGAGACGAGACCGGACGCCTCGTCGGCTTTCGCGGAACCACGCAGGATGTAACCGACCAGAAGGTGGCCGAGGCGAAAGCAAAAGAGCGGGAAACCGCCCTGTCTCAAGCGCAGCGGATCGCACGCCTCGGATATTGGCGTTATTCGCCTGTCGAGCGGCGCCTAATGGATTGGTCGGGCCTGTACGCCGACATCTTCGGCATCCCGCGCGAAGACGGCTGGCGGATCGGGACCGGCGACTTCGAGTTCATTCATCCGGACGACCGGGCGAGGATCGGGGCGACCTATTGCAGCGCTGAAAAGACATTGACCGGCTACGATCACGAGTTCCGCATACGCCGTCCGGACGGCGAGATTCGCTACATTCACGAGGTTGGAGAATTCGAGGACTCGGACGACGGGACGCCGACGGTCCTATTCGGTACGGTCCAGGACGTAACCGAGCAAAAGAAGATCGAGGCCGCCTTGCGAGAGAGCCAGGCCCGGTTCGAGCAGGCGGAACGGATCGCGAACCTCTGGCATTGGTCGACCGACAGCAACGACGACTGGATTTCCGCCTCTAAGAACGCACCGCGCATGTTTGGGGTGGAATCCGAGGAAGAACTGACTCGATCAGACGAAAGCTACTATCGCTTCATCCACCCGGACGACCGCGACGAGCTGATCAAGCGCAATGAAGATTTCCTGCGGTCACCGCGCCGCTATGAGAACAATTTTCGCATCGTCCGGCCGGACGGCGAAATTCGCTACTTTCACGAGATGGGTGAGCCCGTTTACGACGATGCCGGCCGGTTCGTGGGATTCCGCGGAACCACGCAGGACGTCACCGAGCAAAAGACGATCGAGGCGGACTTGCGGTTAAGCAAGGATCAGTTCGAGCAGGCCGAGCGAATCGGTGGTCTTATGCATTGGAAAACCGACGACGACGAAAGCTGGCTTTTCGTGTCCAAGAATGCGACAGCCATCTTCGGCGTCCAATCGCCAGCGGACGCCTTTTCTTCCATCGAAAAGTTTTCCGAATTCATCCATCCGGACGACAGGGAAGAATTCAGGATTCGCGATGCAAATTTTGTACAGGGGCAACTCCGCTACGAGAACGACTACCGTATTGTACGACCGGACGGCACGATCCGCCATTTGCACGAAGTCGGCGAGCCATTTTACGACGAGGCAGGCGGATTCGCGGGCTTTCAGGGAATCACGCAGGACGTCACCGAGCAAAAGACGATCGAGGCCGAATTGCGGCGAACTCAGGCGCAATTCGAACAGGCGGAGCGCATCGCCAATCTGTGGCACTGGGTGACCGACACGCAGGACAACTGGCTGTTCGCATCCAAGAACGCCGCGGCCATGTACGGCGTCGAGTCGCTGGAGGATCTGCCGAAAGCGGTGGGCCTCTATTACGACTTCGTCCACCCGGACGACCGGGATGCTTTGAGACGGCGGAACGAGGAAATCCTCCGGACGCCGCAACGCTACGAGAATCATATCCGGATCGTCCGCCCGGACGGCGCCGTGCGTTATTTCCATGAGGTCGGCGAACCCGTCTATAACGAGGCCGGCCAATACACCGGATATCGCGGCACCACGCAGGACGTGACCGATCTGAAACTAGCCCAGGACGCGAGGCGCGAAAGCGAGGAGCGTTTCCGGGCCACCTTCGAACAGGCCGCCGTCGGAATCGCGCATGTCGATACCGAGGGACGATTCCTGCGCGTCAATCGGCGCCTATGCGACATCGTCGGCTATGACCGGGACGAATTGGTCCAGCTGAAATTTCAGGACATCACGCACAGAGACGATCTCGAGGCCGACCAATCCAGCACGAATCGAGTCTTGGCAGGCGAGATCTCGTCTTTCTCTATGGAGAAACGCTACGTCCGCAAGAACCGGTCCATCGTCTGGATCGACCTCACCGTGGCCCTGGTCCGTGACGATACGGGCGAGCCAAATTATTTCATAGCCGTCGTCGAGGACATCACCGAGCGCAAGATGGCGGAGGAGGAGGTGCGCCGGCTCAACGCAACCCTCGAGCGGCGCGTCGAGGAACGGACGCAGGAATTGCGCGCCGCTCAGGAGGAACTGCTCCGTTCCGAGCGCCTGGCGACGCTGGGCCGGCTGACCGCGACCGTCAGTCACGAGCTGCGCAACCCGCTGGCCGCCGCCAGGACCTCGGCGCTGGTCCTGAAACAGCGCGTCGACGGGGCGGACGAGAAGGTGCACGCGGCGCTCGGCCGTATCGAGCGCGGGATCACCCGCTGCGACCGCATCGTGGACGAACTGCTCGATTTCACCCGCATTTCGGCCCTCGAATCGGAGTCGACGCCGCTCGACTCCTGGCTCGAAGAGGTCATCGCAGAGCAGAACGTCCCCGAGACCGTGACGCTGCGGCATGACCTCGGCCTCGGCGAGGCCGCCGTCCTGATCGATCCGGACCGGCTGCGCCGCGCAGTAATCAACGTGATGGACAACGCCTGCCAGGCGATGACCGAAGCCCGACCGGCCGCGGCGGACGACGGCGGGCGCGCCGACCGGCTGACGGTCCGGACCCGCCGCCGCAACGGGCGTATCGAGATCGAATTCGAGGACAGCGGGCCCGGCATTCCCGACGACCTCCGCGAGCGCATCTTCGAGCCGCTGTTCAGCACCAAGAGCTTTGGGGCTGGCCTCGGCCTACCGGTCGTGCAGCAGATCATGGAGCAGCACGGCGGCGGAATCGACATAGAAACCGTCCCCGCCGGCGGCACCCGGGTTTGCCTCTGGCTGAGCGCGGAGACGCCGGCGGCGGCCGAGCCGCCCGGCCGCACGCCCGGGGCGGGCAATTCGCCCATGGATTCCTTGGCGCGCCGCGACTAGATTCAGCTCAGCGGTCAGTGCAAGGAGATTCCGAGATGGAAAAGGCGACCTTCGCCGCCGGGTGCTTCTGGGGCGTCGAGACGGCCTTCCGGCAAGTCGACGGCGTCGTCGAGACCTGCGTCGGATACACCGGCGGCAGCACGCCGGAGCCGGCCTACCAGGACGTCTGCAGCGGGCGCACCGGCCATGCCGAGGCGGTACAAGTGACCTTCGATCCGGCGCGCGTGAGCTATGCGGCGCTGCTCGACCTGTTCTGGAGCATCCACGATCCGACCACGCTCAACCGTCAGGGCCCCGACATCGGTACGCAGTACCGCTCGGCGATCTTTTATCACTCGCCGGAGCAGGAGGTCGCGGCGCGGGCCAGCAAGCAGCGGCGCGACGCCGAGGGCGGCTTCCGGCGGCCGATCGTCACCGAGATCGAGCCGGCCGGCCCGTTCTACCGGGCCGAGGATTACCACCAGCAATATTTCGAGAAGCGCGGCCTGGCCGCCGTCTGCCACCTGCGCTAAATCGTCCTAGCGGGCCGCCGCGCGGCGCAGCCGCGTCTCGCGGTGGAAGATGTAGAGGCCGCTGGCGATCACCACCAGAACGCCGAGCCAGACCGTCGGGTCGGGAAGTTCGCGCCATACCAGCCAGCCGATCAGGGTGCCCCAGATGAGCGCCGTATAGTCGAACGGGGCGACGACGGCCGCCGGCGCATGGCGGTAGGCCTGCGTCATGAAGAACATGCCGGCGCCCCCGACGCCGCCCATCAGCACGAAGACCGCGAGGTCCATGCCCACCGGCGTGCGCCAGCCGAAGGGCAGCAGCAAGCCGCTGACGACCAGCGAGATGACCGTGCTGTAGAACATGATCGCCGGAGTGGTATCGCTGCGCGCCAGGCGGCGGGTCAGCAGCATCACCAGGGCGTAGGCGAACGCGGCGGCCAGGATCAGCAGCGCCTCGAAGCGGAACGCCGCGGCCCCGGGCCGCGTCATGATGAGGACGCCGAGAAAGCCGACGATGACCGCGCCCCAGCGCCGCACGCCGACGTGCTCGCCCAGGATCGGCACGGAGAGGGCGGTGACCATGAGCGGCGCGGCGAAGGCGATGGAGACCGCCTCGGCCAGCGGCAGGTAGCGCAGGCCAGTGAAGAAACAGAAGATTGCGGCCAGGCCGCAGGCGGCGCGCATCACGTGGCCGAAGTGCCAGACCGGCCGCAGCGTCGCCCGGCCGCCGGTGCGCCAGATGATCCAGAGAATCGGCACCAGGGCGAAGAAATTGCGGAAGAACACGAGCTCCGCGATCGGGTAGCCCGCGCCGAGCCACTTGGCGGAGGCGTCCATGACCGACATGGCGGCGATGCCGGCGATCATGCTGGCAATGCCCAGGCTGATGCGGTCCGGCGTTGCCGTCGTCACCGTCACGGCCGGCCTCAGACGAAGCGGGCGACGATGCTGTGCACGGCATTGCCGTAATGGCCGCCGAACAGCGTCGCGTGCACCAGCAGGGGATAGAGATTGTAGATGTCGCGCCGCGCCTCGAAGAAGCCGGGCGCGATCGGCCGGCGCTCGGCGTAGCGGTCGAAGAACGCCGGTCCGAAGGTCGAGAACAGCGTGGAGAACGCAAGGTCGACCTCCGGGTCGCCGTAGTAGATCGCCGGATCGATGAAGGCCGCGATGCGCCCATCGCGCACCAGCACGTTGCCGCCCCAGAGGTCGCCGTGCAGCAACGCGGGCGCGGACGGCTCGGGCAGGAAGCGGCCGAGCCGGGCGCAAAACTTCTCCAGCCGAAGCAGGGTCGCCTGGGTCAGATGACCGGCCTCGTGGGCGCGGCGCCCCATCTGCAGCAGGCGATGGTCGCGGAAGAAGCGCACCCAGGAGTCGCTCTCCGGGTTCGGCTGGGGCAGGCCGCCGATCGCCGTGTCGCGCGCGAATCCGAACCGCGGCGCGGTCACGTCGTGCAGCCCGGCGACGAGCGCCGCGGCATGCGCCTCGGCCGCGGGATCGATGCGCCCGCGGGTGGCGATGTATTCCATGATCAGGAGGGTGTCGTCGCAGTGGAGCACCGCCGGCACCGGCAGGCCGGCGTGGCGCCGCAGGTAGTCCAGCATGAAGCCTTCCACCGCGAGCCGCCCGGCGGAGTCGCGCTTGACCGCCACGCGTCTGCCGTCCGCCAGCTCGACGCGGTAGGCCTCGGCGACGCAGCCGCCGGTGAGCGGCGCCACCCCTCGGGGCGCCAGGCCGATCGCCGCCTCGACGGCCTCCGCCAGCGGCGCCGCGGCCGCCGACGGCGCACCGGCGGTCATGGCAATTCGCGGCGCAGGGCGGCGATCAGGCCCACCGCCGCGCCCTCGATGAGGTCGAGCATGCGCTCGAAGCCCTCCGCGCCGCCGTAGTAGGGATCGGGCACGTCGCGCGCCGCCGGGCCGGCGCCCTCGAGATAGTCGAGGAACAGCGCCAGGCGCGCCCTTGCGCCGGCCGGGGCCTCGGCCTCGAGGTGATCGAGATGGCCGCGGTCCATGGCGACGATCAGGTCGAAGCTGTCGAAATCCTCGCGGGCCAGGGCGCGGGCGCGCAGGTCCTCCAGCTCGTAGCCGCGCCGCGCCGCCGCCCGCCGGGCACGCCGGTCCGGCGGTTCGCCGACGTGCCAATCGCCGGTGCCCGCCGAATCGACCTCGACCCGCCGGTCGAGCCCGTCCGCGCCGAGGCGGCGGCGCAGGACCGCCTCGGCGGTCGGCGAGCGGCAGATGTTCCCGGTGCAGACGAAGAGCACGCGCAGCGGCGCCGTCACGAATCCCCCTTTTCCCCGTCCCGCGTGGCCGTCGCACTCTATGGCCTGGCGGCGGCCTCGTCTATCATGCGGCGCAGGTGAAAGCGCGCATGAGCAAGATCGCTGGGAACGGCCGCATCGTGATCCTGACCGGCGCGGGTATCTCGAAGGAATCGGGGCTCGAGACCTTCCGCGACCCGGACGGCATCTGGTCGCGCGTGCGACTCGAGGACGTCGCCACCCCGGAGGCCTTCGCCCGCGACCCCGAGACGGTGCACGCCTTCTACAACGCGCGCCGGCGCGGCCTCCTGGCCGAGCGCGTGCGGCCCAACCCGGCGCACCTGGCGCTGGCCCGGCTCGAGGCGGCCTGGCCCGGCGAGGTGCTGCTGGTCACGCAGAACATCGACGACCTGCACGAGCGCGCCGGATCGCGCAACCTCGTTCACATGCACGGCGAGATCCTCAAGGCGCGCTGCCTGGCCTGCGGCGATGCGATCACCTGGCGCGACGACCTGGACCCGGGCAGCGTGTGCCCCGTCTGCGCCACGGCGGGACGCCTGCGCGTCGACGTCGTTTGGTTCGGCGAAATGCCCTACCAGCTCGACCGCATCTTCGCGGCGCTCGCCGATTGCGACCTCTTCGTCTCGATCGGCACCTCGGGCAACGTCTATCCGGCCGCGGGTTTCGTGCAGGAGGTGCGCGACGCCGGGCGGGCGCACACGGTGGAGCTCAACCTGGAACCCTCCGAGGGGAGCATCCTCTTCGCCGAGCGCCGCCACGGCCCGGCCGGCGAGGTCGTGCCCGCCTTCGTCGAAGGCCTCGTGGCGGGCGCATGAGCGCGGCGCCCGACCTCGAGGGGCTGGTCGCGGCGGCGCGGGCCTGCCGGGTCTGTGCCGCGCAGCTGCCGCTGGGGCCGCGCCCGGTGCTGCGCGCCGAAGCCACGGCGCGCCTGCTGATCGTCGGCCAGGCGCCGGGCACCAAGGTGCACGAGACCGGCATTCCCTGGAACGATCCCTCGGGCGAGCGCCTGCGCGACTGGCTCGCGCTCGACCGCGAGACCTTCTACGACGCGACGCACATCGCCATCGTGCCCATGGGGTTCTGCTATCCCGGGCGCGACTCGCGCGGCGGCGACCGGCCGCCGCGACGGGAGTGCGCGCCGCTGTGGCATCCGCCGCTGCGCGCGGCGTTGCCCGAGGTGGCGCTCACGCTGCTGGTCGGGCAGTACGCCCAGGCCTATTACCTGGGCGCGCGCCGGCGGGGCAGCCTGACCGAGACGGTGCGCGCCTGGCGCGACGTGCTGCCCGAATTCCTGCCGCTGCCGCACCCGAGCTGGCGCAACACCGGCTGGCTCAAGCGCCATCCCTGGTTCGCCGCGGAACTGCTGCCCGAGCTGCGCGCCCGCGTCCACGCGCTGCTTTAGCAACGGGCCGTTTTGCGCGGGCAGGCGCTTGGGCCTAGACTTGCGGCGGAGGTTGCGCCCATGAGCGAGATCCTGGAGAAGCCGGGCACCGGCATCGCGGAGACCGCCGACTACGTCGCGGTGGCGGAGCTCGCGACGCTCGCGGCACGCGGCGTCATGGTGGTCAAGCACGGCCGCAAGCAGATCGCGCTTTTCCACACCGAGACCGGCGTCTACGCCTGCAACAACCGCTGTCCGCACGAGGGCTACCCCTTGAGCGAGGGCACGCTCTCCGGCGACGCGGCGGGCCGGACCTGCCTGCTGACCTGCAACTGGCACAACTGGAAATTCGATCTGGAGAGCGGCGAGACGCTGGTCGGCGGCGACCGGCTGCGGCGCTATCCGGTGCGCCTCGCCGAGGGCAGCGTGTGGATCGACGTCAGCGACCCGCCGCCGCAGGCGCGCATCGCGGCGGCGCTGGAAGCGCTGCACGACTCCTTCCGCCGCCACGAATACGACCGCATGGCGCGCGAGATCGCGCGCATCGCCAAGGCCGGCGGCGACCCGCTGGCGGCGCTGCGGGCGGCGATCCACTGGACGCACGACCGCCTGGAGTTCGGCGCCACGCACGCGCACGCCGCGGCGGCCGACTGGCTCGCCCTGCGCGAGACCCTGCCGGTCGGGGACGCGGCGGTCCGCCTGGTGCCGCTGACCGAGATCGTCGGCCATCTCGCCTGGGATTCGCGGCACGAGCCGCGCTATCCCTTTCCGGCGGGGCACGCCGACTATGCGCCGGAGCGGCTGGTCGCGGCGATCGAGGACGAGGACGAGGCCGCGGCGGTGGCGCAGGTCCGCGGCGCGCTGGCCGCCGGCCTGGACTACGCCGCGCTCGAGGCGCCGCTGGCCGAGGCGGCGCTGGCGCACTACGCGGACTTCGGCCACTCGGCGATCTACGTCTACAAGGTCGGTCAGCTCATCGCCCGCCTCGGGCCGGAGGTGACCGAGCCGCTGCTGCTCGCCCTGGTGCGCTCGCTGATCTACGCGACGCGCGAGGACCTGATCCCCGAGTTCCGCGACTACGCCCCTGCCCTGGCCGACTGGCCGCGCGACGCGGCCGCGCCGGCACAGCCGCCGCGCGCCGAGGACTTCATCGGTCTGCCGCTGCGTGCGGCGCTCGGGCGCTGCCGCGACTTCGCCGGCGACCCGGAAGCGTTGCATGGAGCGCTGCTCGGCGCCGCGGGCTGGAGCCTGCTGCACTTCGACCGCGCCTACGAGGCCAACAACGACGGCCCGGTGTCGGACAACGTCGGCTGGCTCGACTTCACCCACGCCGTCACCTTCGCCAACGCGGTGCGCGTGCTGTGCCGGCGCCACCCCGCGCTGTGGCCGCAGGGCCTCTTGCAGATCGCCTGCTTCCTGGGGCGCAACGCGCCCTACACCAAGGCCGACCTCGACACGGCGCCCTGGCGCGTCGACGACCCGGCGGCCTTTCGCAAGGCCCTCACGGCGCGCCTGCTCGACCACGGGCAGTTCGAATACATCGTCGCCGCCCATCTGCTGAAGCTCGCCACCGCCGTGCAGGAGGAGATCGCGGCGGCGCCCGAGGCCGCTTGGCAGGCCGACCTGCTCGCCGGGCTGAACCGCCTGCTCAACACGCCGATCAAGCGCAAGTTCACCCTGCGCACGGCGCGCCAGTCGCTCGACTTCGTCGCCCGCGAGGATTGAGCGCGCCCTTGGCGCGGACGGGGCGGGCGCTCCGGGCCTCGCCCTTCGACAGGCTCAGGATGAGGCCTTCGACAGGCTCGGGGTGAGGCCTTCTGCAGGCCCTGGACGACGCGGCTTGGGACAGCGGCCTCCATGCCGAGCCCGATGACGCATGAGGGCCTCTGCCGCTCACTCGAATCGGAGGTCCGCGGCGATCAGAGCTCGGCCTCGATGCGCTCCATGTCGTCGTCGGAGAAGCCGAAGTGGTGGCCGATCTCGTGGATCAGCACGTGGCGCACCACATTGACCAGGTCGTCGCCGCTCTCGCACCAGTAGTCGAGGATCGGCCGGCGGTAGAGGAAAATCATGTCGACGTCCTCCGGCACGTCGGTGGCGCTCTTGCGCGTCAGGTCGATGCCGCAGTAGAGGCCGAGCAGGTCGAAGGGCGAATCGCACTCCAGCTCCTCGAGCACCTCGTCGTCGGGGAAGTCCTCGACCTGGATAATGACCTCGCCGACGAACTGCCGCAGCTCGCGCGGGATCGTGGCAAGCGCCTCGCGCGCGAAGGCCTCGAGGTCGGAAATTTCGGGGGCCGTGGTGAAGCGCCCCACGTCGTGGACCCGTGCCATGCGCCCTCTCAGAGACCGATCGCGGCGCTTCCGGCGCCGGGGGCGGCTTGACCGGCCGGGCCGCCGCCCGCAGGCTTCTCGGGCATCCGCCCGCCGCAGGATGCGCCGTTCAACCCCATCGGGAGGTGCAGCATGGTCGAACGCCTGGATGCCGGGGCGCGCCGCGAGGCGCTGGCCGAACTGGCCGGTTGGGCGCCGGTCGAGACCCGCGATGCGATCGAGAAATCCTTCAAATTCAAATCCTTCAATGCCGCCTGGGGGTTCATGTCCCGGGTCGCACTGGCTGCCGAAAAGATGGACCACCACCCCGAGTGGTTCAACGTCTATAATCGGGTGCGCATCCTGCTGACCACCCACGAATGCGACGGCCTGAGCGAGCGGGACATCGCCCTGGCCCGCCAGATCGAGCGCTTCGCCGCCCAGGCCTGACGGCCCGCCGATCCTCTCGAGGCCGCCTGGGGGCGCCGCCGAGGGCCCTCCTACTGCATACGCATCGCCCCGTCGAGCCGGATGACGGCGGCGTTCAGCATGGGATTGGCGAGGATGTGCAGGACCAGGGCCGCGAACTCCGCCGGCTTGCCGAAGCGCTTGGGGAACGGCACCTGGGCCGCCAGGTTGTCCTGCACCTCCTGCGGCATGTTGAGCAGCAGCGGGGTGGCGATCAGGCCCGGGGCGATGGTCAGGACCCGCACCCCGAAGCGCGCGAATTCCCGCGCCGCCGGCAGCATCATGCCGACGATTCCCGCCTTGGAGGCGGCATAGGCCGCCTGCCCGACCTGGCCCTCGCCGGCGGCGATCGAGGCGGTCGAGACGATCACGCCGCGCTCGCCCTCGGCCAGCGGCTCGGCCACCAGCATGTCGGCCGCCGCCAGGCGCAGCAGGTTGAAGCTGCCGATCAGGTTGACCCGGACGACCTGCTCGAAGGCGGCCAGCGGCATGGGCCCGTCGCGCCCGACGATCCGCTTGGCCGGCGCGATACCGGCGCAGTTGACCAGCACCCGGGCCGGGCCGTGCGCCGCGCGCGCCTCGGCGACCGCGGCCTCGGCGGCCTCGGCGCTGGCCACGTCGCAGGCGAGCCCCAGGCCGCCGATCTCGGCGCCGACCGCCGCGGCCGCCGTGCCGTCGATGTCCAGCACCGCCACCCGGGCGCCCGCCGCGGCCAGCTGCCGGGCGGTCTCCGCCCCCAGGCCCGAGCCGCCGCCGGTCACCAGCGCCGGCAATCCCGTTACGTCCATGTCCCGTCTCCCCCTCGAAAAAAGCCGATTCGACCCGGAATTCCGCGGCTCTATAGCAGAGCGGGACCGGCGGGGCGAGCCCCGGGCGACCCCGGGCCACGGCCGCCCGGGGCGTTGTACCGCGGCCCGGGCCGGGCCATATTTGCGCCATGAGCGAGACGAGCGAGAGCCGGGCCGTCGTCCCCTACGACCCCGAGAGGCTGGAGCGCGACAGCGCCCGCGTCGAGCGTGGCTTCTGGGACAAGGTGCGGCGCACCCTGGGCCGCGTGCCCTTCGTCGAGGACGCGGTCGCCGCCTACTACTGCGCGATCGACCGCGACACGCCGCTGCAGGTCAAGGCGGTGCTGATGGGCGCGCTGGCCTATTTCGTGCTGCCGACCGACATGATCCCCGACTTCATCGCCTGGATCGGCTTCACCGACGACGCGGCGGTGCTCTACGCCGCGATCCAGACCGTCAGGCCGCACATCAAGCCCAGTCACCGCGACCGGGCGCGCGAGATCCTCGACGGGCTGGACGCCGCACCCTAGGCGGCGCCCCCGGCGGCTGGTTCCGGCCGCCCGCATCGCTCGGCCGTGGTGCTTGAGCGCCCCTTCGCTAGACCCGCAGCCGCGGCGCCTGGCCGGCGAGCCGCGCGGCCTCGCGGACGCGCGCGACCTGCACCTCGCGCCGGGCGATATAGACCGACGAGGCGGCGATGATCCCGGCGCCGACCCAGGTCCAGAGGTCCGAGGTCTCGCCGAAGACGAAGTAGGCGATCACCGCGACGAAGGGCAGGCGGGCATAGTCGAAGGGCACCACGGCCGAGGCGTCGGCCTTGGCGTAGGCCCGGGTCAGCGCAATATGCGCCAGCGTGGCGCAGCCGCCGAGCGCGACGCAGGTGCCGAGCACCGACCAACTCGGCCACGACCACACGAAGAGCGCCGGCACCAGCGACAGCGGCGCCAGGAAGAGGTTCATGTAGAGCACCACGGTGGCTGGGTTCTCGGTCCGCGACAGCGACTTCACGGTCATGATGGCGCAGGCCATGAAGGCGGCGGCCACGATCGGCAGGCCCATGGCCGGGGTCAGCTGGGCGAAGCCGGGGCGCAGGATGATCAGCACGCCGAGGAAGCCGACCGCGGTCGCCGTCCAGCGCCGCGTCCGCACCGTCTCGCGCAGCACCAGCGCGGCCCCCACGGTGGCGAACAGCGGTACGGTGAAGTTGAGCGCCACCGCCTCGCCGAGCGGCAGGATCACCACCGAGGTGAACCAGGTCAGCATCGCCAGCAGCCCGAAGAACGCGCGCCAGAGGTGCAGGCCGAGGCGTTCGGTGCGCAGGGCCTGGAATCCGACGCTGGCCAGCCAGGGCAGCATGAAGGCGAGCGCGAAGACGTTGCGCAGGAAGGCGATCTGCAGGGGGTGCAGCTCGGCTCCGGCGACGCGCACGAGCACGTTCATGACCGCGAAGCAGAGCGCCGCCACGGTCATGTAGAGCGCCCCCTGCACCGGGTCGCTGAGCCGCGGCGCGCCGCTCGCGGGGGGCGCCCCGGCGGGGCGGTTCTCGGTCGATTCGTCGGACGGCATGGCGCGCCAGCATAGGCGGCGGGCCCGGCCCCGGCCAGCCTGCGGGCAGCCGCGGGCCGGCTCCGGGGCTGGATCGCCCCGGCGGGCTTCGCCATACTGCGCCGCGCCGGCCGACGCACCACGAGACACCAGGGAGCCGCCCATGACCGCGCCACTATGGCGTCCTTCGCCCGAACGAATCGCCCAGGCCAACCTGACCGCCTTCCTGGCCCAGGTGAAGCGCGACTGGGGCGCGGCGCTGGGCGACTACGACGCGCTCTACCGCTGGTCGATCGAGGAGATGGAGAAGTTCTGGCTGTCGGTCTGGGACTTCTGCGGCGTGATCGCCGAGACCCGGGGCGACACCGTGCTGGCCGACGGCGACCGCATGCCGGGCGCGCGATTCTTCCCCGAGGCCAGGCTGAGCTACGCCGAGAACCTGCTGCGCCGGCGCGACGACGCCGACGCCATCGTGTTCCGTGGCGAGGACAAGGTGCGCCGCCGCCTGACGCACCACGCGCTCTACGACGCGGTGGCGCGCCTGGCACGCGCGCTGGCGGCCGAGGGGGTCGGCGAAGGCGACCGCGTCGCCGGGTTCCTGCCGAACATGCCGGAGACCGTGATCGGCGCCCTGGCGGCCAACGCCATCGGCGCGGTGTGGTCGTCCTGCTCGCCCGATTTCGGCGTGCAGGGCGTGCTCGACCGCTTCGGCCAGATCGAGCCGAAGGTGCTGCTCTGCGTCGACGGCTATTACTACAACGGCAAGACCATCGATTCCCTCGAACGCGTACGCGAATTCTCGGCGCAGCTGCCGACGCTGAAGCGCATCGTCGTCGCGTCCTATCTGAGCGATGCGCCGGATGTCTCCGGCATCGACAAGGCGGTCGCCTGGGACGCTTTCACGGCGCCGCAGCCGGCCGGCGACATCGCCTTCAGGCGCCTCGACTTCAACGCGCCGCTGTTCATCATGTTCTCCTCGGGCACCACGGGAAAGCCGAAGTGCATCGTGCACGGCCAGGGCGGCACGCTGCTGCAGCACCTCAAGGAGCATCGCCTGCTGTGCGACGTGAAGCGCGACGACCGCGTGTTCTACTTCACGACCTGCGGCTGGATGATGTGGAACTGGCTGATCTCTGGCCTGGGCTCGGAGGCGACGCTGCTGCTCTACGACGGCTCGCCGTTCCATCCCGACGGCAACGTGCTGTGGGACTACGCGGAGCAGGAGCGCTGCACGCTGTTCGGCACCTCGGCGAAGTATATCGACGCGCTCAAGAACGCCGGGCTCGACCCGAAGAGGACGCACGACCTCGGCGCGCTGCGCACGCTGACCTCGACCGGCTCGCCGCTGGTGCCGGAGGGCTTCGACTACGTCTACGACCACGTCAAGGACGACCTCTGCCTGTCGTCGATCGCCGGCGGCACCGACATCATCGGCTGCTTCGTCGGCGGCAACCCGATCGGCCCGGTGTGGCGCGGCGAGATCCAGAAGCGCTGCCTGGCCATGGCGGTCGAGGTCTACGATCCCGGCGGCAGGCCGCTGGTCGGCGAGAAGGGCGAGCTGGTCTGCACCCGCCCCTTTCCCTCGATGCCGGTCAGCTTCTGGAACGACCCCGACGGCGCGCGCTACCGCGCCGCCTATTTCGAGACCTATCCCAACGTCTGGCACCACGGCGACTACGTCGAACTGACCGAGCACGGCGGGGTGATCATCTACGGCCGCTCCGACGCGACGCTCAACCCCGGCGGCGTGCGCATCGGCACCGCGGAGATCTACCGCCAGGTCGAGCAGCTCGACGCGGTCGAGGAGGCGATCGCCGTTGGCCAGGACTGGGACAACGATGTGCGCGTGGTGCTCTTCGTGCGGCTCAAGGACGGCGTCGCGCTGGACGACGCGCTGATCAAGACGATCCGCACGCGCATCCGCGAGGGCTGCACGCCGCGCCACGTGCCGGCGCGCGTCGTGCAGGTCGCCGACATTCCGCGCACGCGCAGCGGCAAGATCGTCGAGCTCGCCGTGCGCGACGTGATCCACGGCCGCCCGGTCAAGAACGTCGAGGCGCTGGCCAACCCGGAGGCGCTGGAGCAGTACCGCGACCGGCCGGAACTTCAGACGTGACCATGTTTCCCGCGCCGCTCCGGCCCGAGATCGCGGCGCCGGGGTAGCGTCTCGCCACACCCACGGCTGTCTTGCCTCGGGCGCGCCCTCGGTGCTGCGCCATTGACGGCGCGGCGGGCGCGACCTATGACACGAACCGCCGGCAACGCGCGGCGGACCGGGGTGACGGGTCTGCCAAGCCCATCTCAAGACTCGATCGGACCTCTCGATGTACGGGCTCGACGTTGCCGCGACACAATGGGTGAACGGCTGGGCCGGGCGCAGCGCCGCCGTCGATCTCCTGATGATCTGGGTCTCCGCCCTCGGCGTTCCGCTCATGGTGCTGGCGGTCGCCGGCCAATGGTGGCCGCGGAGGGACCGGTGGCACACGCGGCACGTGCTGGTCGCCTCGGGCTTCGCCTTCCTGCTCGGCCTCGCCCTCAATCAGGCCGTCCTGCTCTTCGTCCACCGGATGCGGCCCTACGACGCCGGCGTCAGCGAGCTGCTGATCGCGCCGAGCGGCGACTTCTCCTTCCCCTCGGACCACGCGACGGCGACCTTCGCCGTGGCCGCGGCCTTCCTGCTGCACGGCTTTCGGCGGCGCGCCGCCGGCCTGTTCGCCCTGGCCCTGCTCATGGCGGTCTCGCGCGTCTATGTCGGGACGCACTACGCGAGCGACGTGCTGGGCGGCGCCGCGACCGGCATCGCGGCCGCCCTCGCCGTGCGGGCCGCCTATCGCGAGGGCACGCGGATCGACAACCTCATCACCCGGATTCTCTAGGCCGCCGCGCGTTCGCCGGCCCGGTCAGGCCTTGAAGAACAGCAGCCACAGGGCGGTGCCCAGGGTGGCGAGGCCAGTCGCGACGATCAGGGCCACCATCGCCCAGAACACCCGCGGCTGCCGCGCGTAGTAGATGGTCGAGTTCTGCAGGCGGAGCTGACCCGACAACAGCGCGTCGTGCGCCATCGACAGCGCGAAGCCGCCCAGCGACAACGTGCTCAGCCCGGCCCAGAACCGGCGCCCGGCCTCGCCGTCGGTCGCCAGCAAGAGCAGACCGAAGAGCAGGAACAGACCCGCCAGGATCCAGGTCAGGGGCTTGATCGGCATCGCCTTCCCGCCGCGCAGCGCAGCGGGCAGGGTACGATATCCGGCGCCGCGGCGGAACCGCCCGGCCGCGGCCGCGCGTTCCCAGCCGCTCAACCGGGACATACCTGGCTTCGCCTGCAACGCATGGCTTTGGGCACCGTGCTGGGCTAGCCTTGCCTTCGAGGGAGACGCGCGTGGAACGACGCCTCGCCGCCATACTTGTCGCCGACGCGGTGGCCTATTCCCGTCTGATGGGCGAGGACGAAGCGGGCACGCTGGCGCGGCTCCGTTCCCATGAAGCGGAGATCATCGCACCGGCCGTCGCGCGGCACCGCGGCCGGATCGTCAAGCGCATGGGCGACGGCTTCCTCGTCGAGTTCGGCAGCGTGGTCGCGGCCGTCCAATGCGCGGTGGACTGGCAGCGCGGAATCGCGGACGACGCGCCGCTGCGCTTCCGCATCGGCATCAACCTGGGGGACGTGATCGTCGAGGGCGACGACATCTACGGCGACGGCGTGAATCTGGCCGCGCGCCTCGAGCCCCTCGCCGAGCCCGGCGGAATCTGCGTTTCCGAAGACGCCTTTCGCCAGCTGCGCGGCAAGCTGGACCTCGCCTGGGAGGACATGGGGCCGCAGGAGCTCAAGAACATCGCCGTGCCGGTCGGCGCGTATCGCCTGGGCCCGCCGTCGGCGGAGGTGGCGGCCGAAAGGCCGTCCGCCGGACGCGCGCGGACCCATGGCGAAAAGCCCACGGTCGCCGTGCTGCCCTTCACCAACATGTCGGGCGATCCCGAGCAGGAGTATTTCTCCGATGGCATCACGGAAGACCTGATCACCGAGATCTCGCGCTTCCGGGAGCTCGCCGTCGTCTCGCGCAGCTCGTCCTTCGTGTTCAAGGGCAAGACGGCTTCGGCCGCGGAGGTCTGCGCGAAATTGAAGGCGCAGTACCTCGTCGAGGGCAGCATCCGAAAAGCCGGCAACCGCGTGCGCGTCACCGCGCAGCTCATCGAGGCGGACAGCGACCGGCAGGTCTGGGCCGAGCGCTACGACCGCGAGCTCGAGGACATCTTCGAGGTCCAGGACGACATCGTCCGCCGCGTCGCCAGCACGCTGGTCGGCCGGCTGGAGCACCGGCGCCAGGAGCGCGCCAGGCGGCAGTCCGAGAGCGAGCTGCGCGCCTACGACCTCTATCTGCGCGGGCGCGAGCATTTCTTCACCTGGTCCTTGGACGACAATCGGAAGGCGCGGGACCTGCTCCGCTCGGCCATCGATATCGAACCGGACTACGCCGCCGCGCTGGCGCTGCTGTCGGAGGTGCTGCTCCGCATGTGGCTGAACGGCTGGAGCGAAGATCCCGACGCGGACCTGGCGGAGTCGGTCGCCGCGGCGCAACGGGCCGTCGCGATCGACGACGGCGACAGCCGCACCCACACCGCGCTGGGTATGGCCCATCTCTTTCGGCGACAGCTCGAGCACGGGCGGCAACACTTCGAGACCGCGCTCAAACTCAACCCGAACGACACGCGCGCCCTGGTCTACGCGTCGCGCCACGCCGTTTTCGACGGCGATCCCGAACGGGCGATCGATCTGTGCCGCCAGGCGCAGGTTCTCAACCCTTACGGCAAATACACCTGGAACCTGGGCATCGCCTGCTTCGTCGCCCGGCGCTACCGCGAGACCGTCGATCTACTCGAGGGCATGGACAACCCGCCCGCCGCGGTGCTCGCCATGCTTGCCGCGAGCTATGCCATGGCGGGCGATGCGGCGAAGGCCGCGGCCGCAGGCGCCGCCTTCGGCGAGGCCGCCGCGGCATCGCCGGTTCTGTCCACGCTGCGCGGACCGGCGGCGTGGCAGCGGTATTTCTCCGACCGCTGGCCGTTCCGCGATCCCGCGGACCTCGCGCACCTGCTGGACGCGTTGCGCAAGGCCGGCCTGCCGGTGTGATCGCGAAGGGCCGACAGAATGACCGAACGGGACCGCGACCGATCCGAGGACCAACTCGCGGAGTACGAAGCGCAGGACCGCTGGCGCGACTGGGACGCGCTGCTCGACCGGCTGCCGAGCCTACGAGGCCGGACCGTTCTCGATCTGGGCTGCGGCCCGGGCCTGGTGTCGGCGCGCCTGGCGGCGCGCGGTGTGCAGGTCGTCGGCGTCGACCGGAACGCGGCGTTCCTGGCGGCCGCGCGGCGGCGCTGCCCGCCGAGCTGCCGGTTTCTCGAAGCCGACCTCGGAGACCTG
>Ga0210124_1000463_pt1 | contig 20546 bp, 19 predicted proteins | sample Muzzi_PWC_D2_FD_185554 | JGI IMG/M metagenome (GOLD analysis project Ga0210124, IMG submission 185554) | Wetland microbial communities from San Francisco Bay, California, USA, that impact long-term carbon sequestration - Muzzi_PWC_D2 (SPAdes) | ecosystem: Environmental > Aquatic > Marine >... | reverse complement strand
GAGAACTGGCCCAATTGCTAAACGTAACCCCACACGATGTGGCTGTCGAAACGTGGGCTATGGGTTATATGCGTTGTCGTCCCTGCTATGTCGGGGTTTCTGAAGGTGATGTGCCCTGTAGTTACCAACCTCTCTGTTACAGTTATACCCAAGACTCGGTCTTGATGAAGAGCCTTTGGCCTCTTATCTTGACCACAAAATATTAGGGAGAATACCGATGGACAATGAAGAAAATCTCCGGAGCCGGAGCGACACCTTTTTCAACGAGCAGGGCGTGTCCGGGTTTATCCATCGGGCCTTCACCCGGTCAATGGGATATGATGATGTTGATATGTCCAAGCCGGTCATTGGCATCTGCAATACCTATAGTGAATTAAATAATTGCAATCGTCATCTTCGGGAGTTGGCCGAGGCCGTAAAACGAGGTGTCTGGCAAGCTGGTGGCTTTCCCTTGGAATTTCCAACGATTTCTCTGGGGGAAATATTCCTCAACCCAACCTCAATGCTCTATCGAAATCTGGCCGCGATGGATACCGAAGAGATGATTCGCGGTCAACCCATTGATGGGGTGGTTTTACTGACCAATTGTGACAAAACCACCCCGGCGGCTCTGATGGGTGCAGCCAGTGCCGATCTGCCAGCTATTTTGGTCAGTGGCGGGCCGATGTTGAGTGGTCACTTTCAAGGTCAACTTTTGGGAGCCTGCACCGACTGTCGCCGCTTGACAGCCGAATATCAAGCTGGTCAGCTTGATGCCGACACTTATAAAGAGATTGAGGACGGTATCGTCCGCAGCACGGGTCATTGCATGGTCATGGGAACCGCCTCGACCATGAATTCTCTGGCCGAGGCATTGGGTATCGCATTGCCGGGTAATGGCTCTATTCCTGCTCCGGATGCGCGTCGTCTGCGTCTGGCCGAAACGGCCGGTCGCCGGATTATGGCCCTGGTGCGTGAGAGCATTCGCCCCTCTCACATAATGACCCGTGAGGCCTTTGAAAATGCCATCACCCTATTAAACGCGATTGGCGGCAGTACCAATGCGGTTGTCCATCTCCCGGCCATTGCAGGCCGCTTAAATATTGATCTTCCCCTCGAATTGTTCGACCAAATTAGCCAGCGAACTCCGCTCATCGCCAATATGCGCCCGGCTGGTCAGTATCAAATGGAAGACCTTTTTCATGCTGGTGGTATCGAGGCTGTATTGAAACAACTTTTGCCCCTACTGCATCAGGATTGTCTGACCGTAACCGGACGGACACTGGGCGAAAATGTAAGCACGGTCCAGCATCATAACCCGGAGGTCATCCGGTCACTTGAGGAACCACTCAAGCCCGAAGGTGGCCTGGCCGTTCTGCGGGGAAACCTTGCCCCGGATGGCGCCATTATTAAACATGCAGCGGCCACACCAGAACTGTTGCAACATCGGGGACGGACGGTGGTCTTTCAGGATATGGATGATTTGCGGGCGCGAATTAATGACCCGGCGCTTGATGTAACCCCTGAGGATATTCTGGTGCTGCGAAATGTAGGGCCTATTGGTGGCCCGGGGATACCTGAAGTGGGCAATTTCCCAATACCGGGCAAGCTACTTAAGCAAGGTGTTCGGGATATGGTCCGAATATCCGATGCTCGCATGAGCGGCACCGCCTTTGGCACGATTGTTCTTCATGTCTCCCCGGAAAGTGCCATTGGTGGAGCGTTAGCTCTGGTTGAGAATGGCGATAAAATCGAATTGGACGTATCTAACCGGCGCTTACATCTGGAGGTGGATGAGGCTGAATTGGCTCAACGCCGGGCCAAATGGCAAAAACCATCGCCAGCCTTCCAGCGTGGTTATGGCCGTCTCTATTTGGAGCGGGTTAATCAGGCCCCCTTGGGCTGCGATTTTGATTTTCTACGCGGCGCAAGTCCGGTTCAAGCTACGGAGCAACCGAAGTTTTAGATGAGTCTCGCTCATCGTCCCCAGGCGTAACGTAGCGTGATACCCAAAATATACCAGGCTGCCAAAATGGTGCCACGCACGGTGCCACTCACCTTAGAACGCCCCATACGTCGTTTCTGGAAACTAACCGGCACCTCAACGATCCGCGCTCCCCGTCGGGCGGCTTTCGTCATCATTTCGGTTGGCCAGCCAAAGGTCATCTCATGCATATCCAGACTCTCCAACAAAGAACGGCGAATGGCCCGGTAAGGCCCCAGGTCGGTGATAGAGAGACCATACAGCCGGTTCATCAACCGGGCGACCAGCCAGTTGCCAAAGCGCTGATGCAAAGGCATTGCTCCGGCAGCGATATGCCCTCGATAGCGGGAACCCATTACCAAGTCGGCTTCACCGGCCAGAATAGGTCCCAGAAGGGTGGGCAATTCTCCCGGCAGAAAGCTGTAATCCCCATCCAAAAAAACCAGAATGTCGGCATTACCGGTGGCAGCCGCAGCCACACCGGCGGCGCAGGCATAACCATAACCTCGGCGAGGTTCGCGCACCACATGCGCTCCGGCGGCCTGGGCTTCTTCAGCCGTCGCATCGCTGGACCCATTGTCCACCACGATAACTTTGACGGGCGCAGTGGCTAAAACTTCTGTAACCAGGGCATGAATATTGCCAGCCTCGTTTAAGGCCGGGATAATGACGGCTACGGTTGCGGGCAGATTCATTGGCTTGTTTCGATGGCGGTCAATATCTCGTAATTCATGGCAAAGAAGGTGCGGGTGTAGCAAGCAACATCGCTTGGAGCCTGGCTTAGTTCTGTAAGCAGCCGGGTCAGAGCCGCCCCGTCATCTACATCATACCAGGTGGGTAAAAGTTCAACCCGTAACCCTTCTTCCGCAGCCAGGGTCAGCGTATCGGCGGTAACGGTCGGTGTACTCATCTGCACTTCTCGAAGCAGACGTGGGACGGGCCGCTTCATCCCAATAAGATAGTAACCGCCATCGTCGGAGGGACCTAAAACCACATCTGCCTGACCAGCCAGCGCCTCAAAGGCGGCCGTCAAATAGTCAACAGGTAAGGTGGGACCATCGCTGTTCATAATCGCCACATGCTGGTAGCCAAGCTCAAGGTAGTGGATCAGCGCATTATCCAATCGAGCGCCGAGGTCCTGACCTTGCTGCAAAACATACTCAAAATCAGGGGCTAATTCAGTAAAGTAAGTTTCCGCTTCCTGGGGCAGATAAGCAATAACCGGCTGCGTTTCGGGAACCCGGCGCATCAAATCAAGGGTGTCCAGTAAGAAACACTCGTAGAGTGCCGCAGCCTGGTTAGGTGATAGGGGCGGAGTCAAGCGGGTCTTGGTTCGACCGGGTGCTGGTCGCTTGGCAACGGTTAGTAAGGCATTTTTAAGGGATGGAAACTGTTTATTCATCGTTCACCTGATTGGTTGTTGCTTGCGGACTAAAATATGAAGGACGGCGATATCTTCGCGGGCTTGGGTTCAGGGATTTTTATATATCTCACGCGAAGAAAGCGTTTTTCAGGGTTTAGGCGGTCCCACTATCCAACCTGACGACTCAACTTATTGTTGCGGCCAAGTATACTACCTCGCCGCTGGGCCAGCCCAGTAATGCTAATAGCAATCAATGTGGGGACCCAAATCATCGCCACCGGCAAAGTATAATTTATAATGGATGGCCCAGGCTTGAGTACCATCGCCGCCAGGAAACTCATTGCCATATTAGATGACAACGCGCCAAAGGCCAACCACGGCAACACAGTGCGGGTCAGGTAGCTGTCTGGCAGCAGAACGGCGGGCACTAAAGCCCACAAGACATACCAGTGTTGGAACCAAAATGAACCAACCAGCAAGTACAATATACTGATGGCTGTCAGGGCACGCCACAGCACCTGATTGCCTTCTCCCAAAGTAATCTGTGCGTCACGCCAGCGTTTGGGCCGAAAATTAAACATCCACAGGGGGATCAGCAGCGCGCCGGCAATAAATAGCCAATTCGCCAGGCCGATGGTGAGTTGACGGGCACTCTCTGTCTGCCAGCCCCACCGGTTGAGCAACATATAATTGAAAATCCGCCACGGTGAATTGGCCAGATAGAGGGAACGTTCATGCAACATCCGCGGCAGCGTTTGCCAGCCGCCCAAAGGGGCATACAAGAGCCAGGAAAGTATCAGCCCACCGGCCGCACTGGCCAGACCGACCTTGAACGCACGCCCCCAACCCCAACGCCACACTATCCACAACGCGCAGGCGGGCAGCCAGATCAGGGCAGTCAGCTTGACGTGCGCTGCCAGGATCAACGCCATCACGGCCCAAAACGGGCGTTGGCGCTGCAAAAACCACCAGCTCACCAGGAGCAGCACGATCATAACCGCATCATTGTGGCCACCCACGGCGGTGGCCATCAACGTCATCGGACACCACAACCATGCCACCAACGCCTGTAGGGCTAAGGCTGGCCGGCTGCGTTTCACCACTATAAAAATCAACCAACCCGAAAGCCCGGTCAGGCTGACGGCCAATAGACGATAACCGCTGAGGTAAGTTATTAACAGGCGACACGATTCGGGCGACTTTGGACACGAAGCTGGATACTCACCCCACCAACCAAGCCACCGGGCCACCTGGCGCGTGCTGCCGGCAACAGCCGCACTGGCAGCCTCCCACAGGGGGCCATAGGTATCCACATTTTTCCGCCAGGCCAGATAGCGAGTATAAGGGGCCGACAAACCGTAAGTTTTGGGAACATCCACCAGAGGATTACCCTGGTATTCTACCATCATCCGCCCGCGAAATAAATAGTCAAAGATGTCATGCGATTCGCCACCGGGTGCAACGGCCATTAGAACCCCTGAACAGGTCAACCAGGTGATAATAATGAGACGGACCTGCCGATGAGAATGGCCAGGCAGTGGGCCATCCCCGTTGGGAGCAGCCAGGGACCGCAACGCCATCAGGTAAAGCAGGGTGAGACCCAGGTAAATGGCAAGGTGTTGGGCGACATTCAGCCCGGTGGGCGCCACCATACTTGCCCATGAAGCCCGCGGATCGGTCAGGCTGGGGCTTAACGAGTAACGCCACACCAACAGAAGATATAGCCCTACAGAACCCAAGCCAATTCCACCCAATCGGAACGATTTTCTATCAATTATAGAAGGCAGAAAGCCGGTCATACACTGTACGCTCGGAACCTGGCGCATCACTCTAAGTGAGCATGAGGCCAATTTTGGCGAGACGGTTGCCACTTTCTGCCGGGCCAGCCAGCTTGCGGCGCAGCCAGGCATCCACGCCCAAAATACGCCCCGCACCCGCACCCAACATAGCTATCGAAAGCAATATAATTGCACCGTAGCTCCATTCCCATTCAAATGGCCGCGGAATGTTGGCCAGGCCAACATAGAGTTGTAGCGATAACCCCAGAGAAACCAACGCTCCCAGCCGCGTAAACAAGCCCAGCAGCATAGAGAGAAAAACCCAAAACTCAGCCAGCCAGATCAACCAGCCGAACAGGCGAATCTGCGGGATGAACAGGTTGTCCAGCAGAATGGCGTTGAACTTGGCCAAGGGCGTGATGTTAATGCTGATGTTCGGCAGACCCGCCGGGCGCATATCTGCCACCAGCACCCGGCGTGGCTCTGAGGCGTAGATCGACTCCATACCCATCCAAAAGCATAAGCCACTGCTTCCGTTGGCCTCCCAGTGATTTTGTTCTGCCGGTCTAGGGAAAGCAAAATCTGCGCTACAGCCAAAGCTCGGAGGCAGTTTCCAAAAGAGTTGGGTGAAAAATAAATAGGCCAATCCCAGGCGGACAATCACGATTACCGCTTTTCTCAGTCTTTCTTCCCAGCCAGCGATTTTTGTTTGGGTAGTGTTAAGAGTAGTCATCAATTTTTCCTCATTGATAATAGGATAATAGGTATTAAAAGGTATCAATATAGAATCGGGCTACATGCCCAGCACAATTGGTATCGTTAGGGCGATGACGACCACCATCACCCACAGGGCCGGCGCTGAGGTGAACACCTGCGCTTTGCGGTGCTTAATTCGAGTAGCTTCCACTTGCCTGCGCGGAATCCACCAGGGATTGTATCGCGCTTCCAACAGGTAAAAGGTGATTCCTAGCCCGGCTCCATAAACCAGGTGTCCGATCAAACTGCCCAAAGCCCCGGCGGCTGCCTCGATTGTCCATTGGGGAGGAGCGCCCAATAATATCGGCATCAGGGTTAATGGTCCCAAAATCCACCAGAAAAAACCATAGCTCATACCCCAGCCCAGGGCCGAGCCGACATCGTAACTCTGCCGCTGAAACAGTAAGCCGTAACTGATCCCAATCAGATCAGAGATGGCCAGATGCACGATAAACCCGGTTAAGGGGGAAGTTGAGCCGATCAAGCTGGCCACGGTCGGCAGGGAACCAAGCTGGACCATCACCACGGTGAACAGCAGGCCGCCAATTGTTCCGGCTACTATCCCTCGACCCAACACGCGCAAGCCCTGCGTACCCACCCCTTCCTGGTCATCGTCGAGGGTAATATCGGCAAAGAGCAGGCGGGTCAGTTTGTCGAACCCGTGATAGAACAAGGCCATCGCCGCGCCAAACAGCAAAAAACCGGGCAGCAAGGCAAAACTCGACTGGGCTGCTTCCAGCGACCAGGCCAGGTGACCGCTATCCAATAGCGGCAGTAAGGTAAGTGCGCCAGCCACCCACCAGAAAAAACCGTACACGGTACCGCGGATTAGTTCCGCCCCGGCGCTGTCGCCAGGACGAGGGTAAAGTAGGGCATAGCCCAGCCCGGCCAATACACCGGTAACCAGAATGAGCAACCAGGCGGCCTGGGCTGACCCCATGCTCATCATCGCTGAAAAGGCCAGCAACTGATCCTGACTGTCTAGCAAACCCCCCAGCAGCCAGGCTCCCAGCAATCCGGCCAGTGCGCCTCGCACCAATGCACCGGCGGTAAGCCGGCCCCGTGATAGAGATGTTGAGTCGTTTGACAACCCGCTTGCCGCAATAGGCCAGGCCCGTTGTAGCAGAGTCAGGGCAATGGCCATACTGGCCCCATACCACAGATGACCCGGCAAGCTGGGAAAAGCAGCCTGGACCGCGTGAATATCCCACATCAACCCCTGGCCCACCAATAGCGGTAGCAGGGTTAGCGGTCCTAAGAACCACCATAACGTACCGTAGATCAAGCCCCAGAATAGCATCTCCCCGGCGCCACCCCGTTGGTGCCACACCAGCAGGCTAAAGCCCACCCCTAATATCGCCGCCAGGATCATATGAATGATGAAACCGGCAACGCCTGACTCAATCTGCACAAGCGAAGCAACCGTAGGCAGCATACCAAGCTGAATCATAGCAGCTCCAAACACCAGACCGCCCACCAAGCCGGCCAATGCGCCCGGCAGCATTATTCTTTTAAAAACATCCGGCCATTTCATCCTGTACCCTCCTCACTTTGTGAGTACGATATCTCTGGGGAAAAAGAGATCAATGGTCCAATCGATGGCGACGCGCATCTTTTTCTCTAAGCCGGGCAGCTTTCCCCAATAAATGGTGCGCCACATAAACCAGGCCAGGAGTCCGGAGAAGCGATGGCCAAAAATTTCGGCGGCGGCGGTCCGGTGGCCCAGGGAAACCAGCAGCCCGATGGTCTTGAAGCGGAAAGGTTTGGGTGATTTGTTGTGCAACACCGCGGCAATGTTCTCGGCGACCACTTTGCCTTCCCGCAGCGCATGCTGGGCCGTGGGCGGAAATGGCTTATTTTCGTTGTCCACATCGGGAATGACGGCGCAGTCGCCTACGGCCCAGACATTGGTCAACCCCTTGACCCGCAGCGCGCTGTCGGTCACCACCGCCCCCCGCCGATCCAGTTCGCCCGGCAATGTTTTTAACAAGGGGTTGGGTTGATTGCCCGCCGTCCAGATCAGGGTGCATGTGGGCAGGTGGGAATCGTCATTCAATTGGACCTTATCGGGAGTTGCACCGGTCACGCGCACGCCCAAAACAAACTCGATTCCCCGATTTTCCAGCTTGCGCTGGGCATATGCCGCCAGTTCAGGGGTGAGTTCCGGCAGAATTCGCGACTGTGAATGGACCAGGATGAAACGCAGTTCATCACGAGGAATCTCGGGATAAAAACGTAGAATACTGTGGACCATATCGAACAACGAGGCCAGTATCTCTACCCCGGCAAAACCGGCTCCGGCGACGACAAAGGTGAGCAGGCGTCGTCGTTCCGGCTCATTTTGTTCTGCGTCCGCCCGCTCGAGCAGGCTGATGACATGATTGCGCAACTCGGTGGCATCCTGGAGCGTTTTCAGGGTAAAGGCATTGGCTTCCAGGCCGGGCAGATCGTAAAAGTTGGGCACGGCCCCTAGCGCCAGCACCAACTGGTCGTAATGAACCGTCTTAACCGGCGTGAAAGAGTTAGCCCTAACCTGAACGGTCTGAGAGGCCGGGTCAATGGCTTCGACAGCGGCGTGGAAAAAGCGCGTGCGGGGACAAACTGCTCGCAAAGGTGTGCTGATGTGTTGGGCCTCCAGGGCGCTGGCAGCAACCTCGGCCAGCATGGGCGTAAAAAGCAAAAAGTTGCTTTGGCTGACTAAAGTAATTTCCAAATCGGGGTCGCGGGCATAAAGCTGTTCCAGACGTTGCGCGGCGCTCATCCCGGCATAACCTCCCCCCAGGATGAGCACCCGCCTGGCCGGCTCCGACTCCGCCGTCGGTTCTGTTTCAGGGTATAGGCGCAGGTATTGGGCCACCAACCCTACAAAGCCGAGGCCGGTCAGTCCGCCGTAGAGCAGGTAGCCTATCAGGCCGGGAAAGGCAGCGCCTGCTTCGGCCAGAGACCAGGTGGGCCCTTCCCCCAACAGCAGAGGGTTCAAGGTCAGGGGAATGGCAACCCAGGCGAGCAACCCGAATAACAAGCCGTTGCTCAGGCTGGCCGCATAGCCTTGCGGCTGGTAACGAAAAATAGCGCCAAAGGCTACCCCACCCAGAGCTAAGATCAGCAAATGCAGCCCCCAACCCGCCCCTGCCGATGATAAACCAATCTGTCCGGTTACCTCGACCATCATGCCCTGGGCGTTCATGGCCCAGCCAAATACAAAGCCGCTGACCAGGCCCACCAGGCCCCCTGCGATCATATCGCGACGTAATGATTTAGTCATAAATCTCCCTCCTATTGATTGCGGGTGTTTACTGATCCCGCAAACGGGCCGCGTGAAGCACGGTGATGACGGTCATACTGTCGCGGATCTCGCTGTCAAGGACCATTTGCAGCACCTGCTCAAAGGGAAAGATGGCGACTTCCAGAAATTCGGTGTCATCGGGAACGGCCTCAACCTGGGCCAACCGGCGGCCAAGGTACAGATGACCGATCTCCTGCACAATAGATTTGCTGGTAAAGTAGGTGCTAACGTGCTGAAGCTCGGCAGCATCATAGCCAACTTCCTCACGCAATTCTCTACAAGCCGCCGCTTCCAGCGCCTCGCCCGATTTGACCCCACCGGTGGGCATTTCCCAACGATGGTTCTCCTCAAACACGTAGCGGTACTGGCGCACCATAACTACGTGGTCGTCGTCCAAAAAGGGCAACACCCCCACACACTGCCCACATTCAATCACCCCGTAGATGGTTGTTTTACCGTTGGGCATCTCAGCGATATCTTCTCGGACCCGAGTCCAGGGATTTTTATATATTTCACGCGAAGAAAGCGTTTTCCAAGGTTTAGGCGGCATTATATACTCCAAAGCTGTATTAAAATGTTACCTCATAAATATTGTTAATCTCTTACGGAATTATTACCATTTTCTAACACCAACTAATTGGATGAGACCAGAGTGAGGCGGTAAATAACTCCGGCACTAAAGTCACTGACCAGCAGACTACCATCGGACAGCAGCAAAAGGTGTTGGGGGTTCTCCATCCCGCTGACAAACGGCTCAACCTGGCCAACGGCGTTGTCATCGACCAGGGCATAGGGGACGCGGACAATGGTCTGCTCCGGCGGGGCCCACAGCGCTACCAACAAGGTGTTTTCTTCCCACGGCGAAGCGACCACACTGGTGGGGGTGCTGTGGGGCGGAAAGAGAACAACGGGCGCGCGGGTTGTGGCACAACTTTCAGCCGTGCCGCCGTAATTCAAAGCGGGCTGTTGCTGGCCAAAGCAAGGCGGCCAGCCAAAATCGGCGCCCTCGACCCATAAGTTCAGTTCATCCGGCGGCGCTTCATCATTGACCCGATCATCATGTACGTCGGTAATCCAGAGCCGTCCGGCGGCATCGAAAGTATGGCCATAGGCGTTTTTGAGGCCGATAGCAATAGGGCGAGGATGGGTCGGGTCGGCCGGGTCCAATTCCCACAGTTGGGCCGAGCCTTCGATGGCCTGATTGCCGCTGCGCTGGCCACTGGTTTCAAAGATCAGACGCCCTGCCGGACTGACGGTCAGCGTACCTTCGGACCGCGTGTTAAAAGGGAGGTCTTTAAGCATGGTTTCCACCGGGCCAATTTCACCTGTTGCGCTCAAAGCAGCACGGAGTAAGTCGCGCCCGGCGGCAATCCAGAGGGCATCGGCCAGGATGGCAATACCGGTTGGTTTAAAGAGGTGCTCAAGCAGAACTTGCTGCTCACCCGTGGCCAGCGATACGGCGACAACCTGCCCCTGACCCGCGTTTTCCTCTCCGGCCAATTGGGCCACCCAGAGCCGCTGATCCGGTCCCAAAATCATCTGAGTTGGTCCGCGTAAGCCATGCGCAATCACGCTGGCCTCGTAATCGTCAGGTAGGGTCAAGCCCGCTGTTTGACGGGATGGTTCCGGCGTAAGGGTAGGCGTAGGCGTCTCCGGGGGTGTTGTCGTAGGCAGAACAGGGGAGGGAGATGGTTTAGTAGGTGTTGCAGCGACTGGTTGCTCAGCGGTTGGGGGTGGCGCGAGTGTGGGTGTCGGAGGGGGCTCTGGTTGCGACTCCGTTTCATCAAGGGGTTCAAGCGATGGGGTAGATGAGGCGGCAGGCGATGATGCGGTAACAGAAGGAGCAGTGGCCGCAACCGTCTCAAACTCACGGGTTGACTCTTGTTCAGGAGCCAGGGTTGGGGCACAGGCCACAACAATCACAGTCATCATAATCACCTTGGCCCAGATTAGCCACTTAAGAATTAATGATCGGTGTTTCATCGTTTTACAATAGCCTAAAGCCATTTTTTGGCAAGTTTCAACATGAGCAAGTAACTGCCGATACAATTACTTGGGTAATTCCAACAAATGCATCAATGTACCTGAGTCGACAGTATCCGGCGGAACACTACCCGAAACGGGCGAAATTTTGAGGCGAGTGGTAGGATCGGTAGGATCAGCATCGACGGGAATAACTGCCAGCAGCGCCTCAACCATATTATCTACCACCTGCAGTTCAGGCGAGGTTAACTTATAGAGCTGGCCAGCTTGCCACTCGCCGGTAGAGCGCCAGTATAGTTCAAAAGGCAACTCTGTTTGTTGGTAGACAATCGCGCCATCGGCGCGGGCATAAGCAAAAATCGGACGAAGGTTGCCGGGCGATGTCCGCAGCACCCGCCAAAAGGTGGTAATCTGGACGTGCGGCCCACGCTGGTCAATCACTGGCAGCAGGATCAACTTGTAACCTTCCAGGCGGAGCCCACCGCCAAAATCTGCTTGCAATGGCTGTTGAATTTCCTCCGGTTGGGCCAGAGTAAAGGTTAAAAATTCCTCAAGCAAGGGGGATCGTTTGGGCGCGCCGCGTTGCAGCAGTAGATAACCGTCGCCAGCAGCCAGCGGGCCAAATCTGGGGTTAATCAACGCCAGCCGGGCGTGATGAAAATAGCCTGGGTAATCCAACGGGGCGGGACGATTGGTAACGTCTAAGACAACGTAGTCGGCATCGGCTACGGTGGGAAATTGATACATCCGTTGGCGGTGGGAGAGATGGGGGTAAAGCGCAGATTGAGCTGAGACCGGCACCCTGGCCGGAACCAACTCCAGAATTTTGGCCCCCAAGCGGTCGTGTGCGTCAAGCGTAGGCCACGCCCAGCGCCGCGAGAAAGGGGCCACGCCTTGCTCGATTTGAAAGTGTAAAGCTGTTACCAGAGCCAGAATTATAAACAAGGCACTGGGGTGGAGCGTTGGCCAACCGGCAGCAGAGAAAGACGGCAACAAGGATAGGTACGATGGATGGGACTGAGGACGCTCTTGGACGGCTGAATTTTGACCCCTCCGGCTCCACCTGCCGATGACCGCCACCCATTGACCCAGCCGGGCCAGGCCAATTGCGGCAGCGGCAACCGAAAAAGGCACAATCGCCACCGAGTAATGCGCTCCCCCAGAGGAAGGCCAGCCGGTATTAGATAGCGCATTTAGCATGATTACCGGCAGAGAGATGGCCAGAACTTCGGGTGCGGCCAGGGCCACCCAACCACCGGTCGCCAGCAACCCGCCCAGGTAGGCCGAAATGTCGGGCCGATGTAGCCAATCCCAATAAAGCTGAGGGTGGTAGAGGGCGTTCCAGGCCATTTCGCGCAGACCGGTTCCAAACTGGCTGTAACGGTATAGGTAAGTTGGTCCGGCCAGCCCGTTATAGTAAGGCATAATCACCTGGGTGACCAGATACAGGTAAAACAGCGACACTCCGGCCAACATCAGCGCCGGGCGACGCAATCGGGGATGAAAAACAGCCCCGTACAAGGCCAGAGCTATCACCACAATGGCCGTGTCTTCTCTGGCAATTAAACAAAGCAGGCCAGTCAACAGAAACAGGCGAGTTTTTCCGCTATCCAGGGCGTCAAGAGCCAGCAAAAAAAGGGGGGCAGTGAACGCAACCGTATGGAAATCGGATAGAGCAGCAGCCTGCCGGGCCGGGGCCAGCAGATAGAGTAAGGCTACAGCCAGACCGGCCCAGGGATGTCCCAGCCGCCGGCGGCCCAGACGATAGGCCGGCCACGCGCCTAACGCGAGCACACCTGCTTGCAACAGCAGCAGAACACGAACATCATTCCACAGCCAGTAGAGGGGTGTAATCAACACCAGTAGTGGTTCAACGTGATAACTCAGCAGCGAGTCGCGGTCACGAATCTGGTCGAGCGGGACGTCAACCCAAAAACGCGCTCGCTCATCCTGCCGGTAGGTAGTAAAACGGAAGGGACGACCATGCAACATGTTCCAGATAACCTGGTCGTGGTAGCCCAGGTCGAGGGCGTTGCTGTTGAAGGTGTTGTGGCGTTGCAAAGCCAGCCCTCCCAGCAGCAAGAAATCGGCTACTATCAACGTTGCCAATATCAGTGGAACCAGATGGGTACGCAGCCCGGCTTTTATCTGGAGCGGAACGGATTGGCGCTGTTTAAGTGAGTTAGCAAACATTAGTAACTTCTGGCAACAAGATGGTACGTATGAACGATGGCTTGATACTTATTTTTTGGCATGCACTTCTGCTGCTAGCACATGCGGATTTTTAGTGCGAGCATTGCGCAACGTGCGCAGGTATCGGGCTTCTCGAAAACCAGCGGCCCGGAACTCGGCCAGGAAGGCACCGCCCTCCTTAGCTCCGGCAATTCAGGCAAACCAGTTGGTCTCGTTGGCCTGTTCTTCCGGTGGGAGCGGCTCGCGCAAAATCAACTCGGCTCCGTAAACCCCGCCGCCAGGCCGTACCACGCGGGCCAATTCGCGAAAAATGAGGTCTCGCGCCGGATTCAGGTTGAAGATGCCGTTGACCAGGGCCACATCAATTGAGGCATCTTCAAGGAATAACTGCTCGGCATCGGCTTCGTGAAATTCTGTATTGTCGAGATTCACTTCGGTGGCAGCTTGCCGGGCGCGAGCCAGCATCGACTCACTAAAATCGACCCCGATGACCCGACCGGCAGGGCCAGCCCGCCTGGCGGCAATCATCGTGTCAAGTCCCGCGCCGCATCCCAAGTCGAGCACTGTCGCGCCTTCCGGGATGTCCGCAAAAATCGCCACATTAGAGACTCCGGCAAAGGCTTCTACAGCAAAGGCAGGTAAGTCGGCCAGTAACTCCAGCGGATAGCCCAGGCTTTTGGCAAACTTCCGACCCACCGGAAAGGGGTGTTCAGCCTGTGGATGTTCGGCCGCCGCAGAGTAAGCCTGGCGCACACCATCGCGAAGTTGTTCAGCTTGTTTTATCATTGATCCTATCTTTCAATCTCTCTCATAAAATAGATGTCACCATAAATCCAACGAATATTTGTCGTGGCGGGCAAAGGTTAAATAAGTATCTTCGGTCAACAGGTCGGGTTTTTGGTTAAGGTCAAGGAAAACTTTGGCCCGCACCCGATAACGCTGGCTCAGGTCAACAAATTGAATGTCGCGGACTTCGGACGAGCGTAACGGGCGACTCCAGACCAACGTCCACACCCCATCGCGCCAGACGGCCTGGGTAGGCAGGGATTCTTCACGTCCGGCCGGAACGAATGAAGGGATTATGGTTTGGATGTCGCCCTTGTTATTGCTCTGGGCCACGTGGCAGGCGGTGGCGCAATCCTGGCCGCGCTGTCCCGGCAAGCTGTCTTTGTGCCAGACTAAGACGAATCGCTCATTCATTTGCGCAGTTGCCGCCCCCCGCCAGCGTGCCCGGAAGGCAATGGTCGACTCATCGTAAAGCGCCCGCAACTCAATTTCTTCAGGCGTGAGTGGGCCGTGTGAGCCGCTATGGAGCGGTAGATAGAACGGCGCAGCCCCCTGCCAGCGGCCATCATCAGTACCGATGGTTGGGGGCAGGGTGGCAACGGGTTGGGCCAGCCAGGTTTCGGCCTCTGTGCTCAAGGCCAGTCGGTTGGTCAATAACCAGCCACCGGCCAAGACGAGGCCGATGGCTGTTGCCGCCAGCCACAACCAGCGGCGGTTCATTAAAAGTCTACGGGTACAATGCTGCTGGAAAAACATTGGTGATCAACGGCAAAGAAGTACCAGCGTCCTTGCGGCGCAAACGGTACGGTTGTTTCGTAAATATCGCCACCCTGCGGCAGCAAGACCACACCAATCCCCAGCGTGGGGTTGAGCGCGAAAATCTGGTCTTCGGCCAGGTTGTTCTGGGGATGCACCGCCCGCATGCGCAAGGTGGTGCCATTTTCGGTGGGCGTAACCGAGAAGTCGCTGATGCTGATGTTAGGCGCGTTGCTACCCTGTGCAACCAGGGTAATCTGGATGGTGGCAGTGCCGCCGGGCTCCAGTTCGGTGTGGACTTCGTGATAGATGTAGCCGGTCTGGTAGGCTTTGACCTCGATGGGTTTGATGGCCGGAATGTTGGCGGCGGTGAAAAAGCCGTTGGCATCGGTAATCAGCCCGCGCTTGTAGCGGCCAAAAGCAACGGTTACAGGAGCATTGGCCAGTCCTTGCCCCGACTGGTCAATAATACGACCCCGCACCGTGCCAACTCGTCCGGCATCAACCAGCAATTGTTGGGCCAGAGGCAATACGAAGATACGAGCCTCAAAAACCATGGTCGCGGCCTGAGTCTTGGCAGCGGCAAAATCGCCATCGCCAGCGGCAGCCTCAGCCGCTTGCAAGTAAGTAGTCAGGTGTGGCTGTAGCTGGTCAAGAGTCAGCAGCAAGTTGTCGGTGGCTTCGGGTTGAATGGCGTTGACTTCATTTTGCAGTACCCGGGCCGCGTTCAAGCCCTCATTAACGTAGTTATGCAATTCATCGATGTCGGCCGCGGCGTCTTTGGCATAATCGGCGGCGACCTTTAAGGTATCGGCATTTTGCTGCGCGGCCAGCAGCCGCTCGATATCTACGGTGATGGGAGGAACTGTTGGAGTAGCTGTCGGCGAGACGGGCGTTGGGGTGGGCGGCAAAGGCGTATCGGTGGGAGTTGGGGTGTCGGTTGGGGTAGCGGTGGGCGCGGGCGTATTGGTCGGCTGGCCGGCCGGGACGGTTTCAGTTGGCGTTGGTGTGTCAGTTGGGGCCGGGGTATAGGTTGGGGTGGGAGATAGTGTTGGTGTGTCAGTGGGCAGGGGTGTGTCGGTGGCCTGGACAATGAGTGTTGCTTCGGGAATAGGGGTGGGGAAAGCCGACTCGTCAAACTCAAGCGTTGGTTCCTGCTTGGGGAAGGTTTGCAGCCAGGCGTAGATGGCGGCAATTTCCTCATCGCTGGCCTGCTCTTTGGAGCGCGGTGCCATCTGGCCCTTGGGGGCGCGAACTTGCTTGAGCACGGCCTGCAAGCCGAGACTGGTGCCGCGCAGGTCCGGGGCCTCAAGCGAGAGGCCACCACCGGCATCGGCGTTATGGCAGGCGATGCAGCCCTTTTGCTGGAACAGGCGGTGTCCCAGGTCTGCCGAGGGTGTGCTGCCGGGCGGGATACGGTTGAGTCCTTCCAGAGCGCAGCCGGATAAAATCAACATCAGCAGGGACGCGCCAAGCAAATGTAATGTAGTGCGTAGTGCGTAATGCGTGTTGCGTGTTGCGTAGTGCGTAAATAGGGACATTTTCAACATTTTCACGCGCCCCAAACAATGATACCACCCAGCGCGCCGAGCAGTGTGGTCAAGCCAGCACAGACGATGAAAGCCAGTATGTAAAGATACTTACTGAGCGATCCGTTCAAAATGTCGGGCTTACGCCAGCGCCACAACGTTGCTCCGGCCGCAACGAATAGAAGCAGTATGGCCAGTGCGATTTTAAGCACAGCGTTGGGTGCATTGCCGGCATAGTTAGCCTGGTTTTCGAGTATACCGGTTACCCCGGCCGGCAAGGTGCTCAGGGCCAGTAAGAGGATGGTGTAGAAAGCAGAACGCTCAAAGAAGGCATCGCGGCGTAGCCAGGCCAACAACACTATCAGTACACCCAGATATGATAGGGCCACCGGAAAGTGAATCAGGCGGGGATGGTTGGGATGGGATAAAACGACCTCGATAAAACGGACAAAATCTGACATGGAATATTCCCTGTTCTATTATTCTGCATTTGGAGAAGGGGCTGACTGTGACCAGACAATCAAGCTGGTTTCGGTGCGGCGAACGCCCACGGCGTTCCCAATGCCATTGGCCACTCAATCGCCCATTGAGGTTATGTCGGGGCTTTCAATCAGGGCAATTAAGTCGTAACGCCCGGTAACGGCGTAGACTTGCTTAATCACCGAACTGGCCAACTCCATTCCGGCCAATTCTTCAACCAGGTCTTGCACCCGGCTGGGTTCCGCTTCAATAAAAACAAAGGCTTGAATCATTGTTGTTTTTCTCCTTGGTTTAGGTTGGCAAGTAGCAGATTTCCACTCTTCTGCTACTTTGCTACCTGTTACTTTACTACTTGTAACTTTGATTGCTTCACCCGGAAGCCAGTGGACTAGCCTCAGGTGAAGGTCATCAGCGGCGCGCCACCTGCCGCCATAGCATCGAGTTGTTGCTGGATGCGCTCGACGGCGCTGGCCAGCGGGAAAATATTCTTGTTGACCTGCATATCGGCGTCGGTAGAGAGGGGATGCCAGAATATACCATCGAGATTGACCGTAACTTCGGGCAGCAGGTTGGTCATATCCAATTCAAGCCCCTCTTTGGAGTAGCCCCGTTTAGCCAGGGGACGGATGAAATGATCCTCGTCGGGGATGCCCAAACTGTCACGATGGAATTCGCACACTTTATCCAGGTGGGCCGAGTTGGCCGGGGTTTCGGTGGTGCTGAGACAAACACAGAAATCGCGTTCTTGCAACAGCCTGATACATTCGACGGTTTTGGCCCAACTGCCTTTGCCCCGGTAAGCGTCGTGATCTTCCGGGCGGCCACCATCCAGGCTGACTTGCACAATCAGGTTATCGTTAGCAATCTCGCATAATTTGTCCAGCCGTTTGCCGCGCAAAAGCATGGCATTGGTCAAAATGGTGGTCTTAATCCGGGCCGAGGAGTAGGCCAGCATGTCGTAAATATCGGTGAGAATGAAAGGCTCACCGCCGGTGAAAAAAACATCGCTAAAACCAAGCTCAACGGCTTCATCTACCAGGCGTTTCACATTGGCCAGTCCCAGCGCCCGGCGTGGGGCGTTAGGACTGGACTTTGCCACGCAGTAGGAACAGCGCAAGTTGCAATCATAGTTGGTGTAGAGCCACAGCTTCCACATGAAAGCTGGCGGCGTACAGTCAGTTTGGGATTCAGTTGCCGGTATAGTCATCACTTACCTCATGATAATTAATAACTCGAATTTGTCCAAAAATGAGCATCATCAATTCGCCACAGGTGGTTTCACTGGTATCGCGTTGAACATCTGCGTTCATAAGCTCCAATACACTCCACAACTGGCGCAGGCTTGATGGGGCTGCGTACTCAACAGTTTTGTCCGAAATTGCTGATAGAGGTGGTCACGCCAGATATCGACGAAAGGTCGCTCAAAGAGATTGCCCAAAATCAGGCTGTCGTATTCGTGGGTAGCAAAAGGCGAAATACAGCACGGCAGGCAGTTGCCGTTAGCCGTCACGTAGGCAGTGGTCCAGGGACGCATACATTCTTGCCAGGGTGCAAAATCGGCGGAGCGGGCGGCTTCCAGGCTACCACGCGGATCACGGGCACCAGCAGCCCGAAAGTCAAGACCCAACTCGGTGCTGAGGGCTTCGCACTCGGCAATCACTTCCTCCTGATAGTCGTGGTCGGGACCAAAAATCGCCAGCTTTTGCCGGGCCATACCATACTGCTGCTCCGGCTCCTGGGCAAAATAGGTCATCCGCTGCAAGTAAACTTCGGGCACACCCAACCGGGCTGCCAGCCGCACCAACTCGGGCATCTCAGCCAGATTTTCTTTGGTTGCCACGCACCAAATAGAGATGCGTGGTGTTTCCGCTTGCAGCCTGGCTTTGGTTTTGACCAGCCCACCCATCCCTGCAACCAGTTTGTGGAGCAGGTTGGCTCCCCGAATCCGGGCGTAGGTTTCGGGTTTGGCCCCGTCAATCGAGCAGCGATATTCATCCAAACCGCTCTTTACCAGAGCCTCTTGCCAGGTTGGAGTGAGCAGGGTGCCGTTGGAGTTGATAATCACCTCAACGTCTCGTCCCTTCAAGTATTCAATAATCTGCGGCAATTCCTTATTGAGCAGGGGTTCGCCAATACCATGTAATGAGATGCGGCGCATGTTGGGGAACTGCTCGGCAATTTGGACAAATTCCTGGTAAGTTAGCGTTTTCAAAGGTTCCCGGTCAAAAAAAGTGCGAGGACAGGTTTCGCACAGCAAATTGCAGCGGTTGGTAACTTCAATGAAGACGACCTGGGGACTAATCGGTGAAATCGGACCCTTGGCTTCGCCCTTGGGCAGGCGATAAGCCTCGGGTAAAAAAGTTTGTTCTGGCAATGAGCGAAAAGGGTTGACGATTTGGGACGAGACCTGTAAGGGGATTATGTTGGACATAGCAATCGTTTCGACTCCAGAAATGATTCGTACAAGTGTGCAAAACACTGTATGGGAAACAAAAACGCAGAATTAGTCGGGATAGTGTGATGTTTGTGGCACTGAGGGACACTGGTTTCTCTACAATCGGTGGTTTTTTTCTTGATAGGAAAAGGTAACCCCCATACCATAGAATACCATATAAGATAAATATTACAATAATATTACATTGGTGATGCATTAACTTGGTACTTTTTTAAAAGTCAATACAAATTGGTGGGGAGAGGTGAAAGGATAGCAGTATCCAAAATCACTTCAAATCTTTCCGGCTTTAGGATGCCCGATTGGGCATATGCCAGTCGAAAGACATTGGAATTGATCCAGTTCTCATTGACTTCTTTCAAACCTTAATTTTAAGTTGACATTGCAAAAATAAATAGTATAATCGTATACGATTTGAGTAATATCCAGATTAATCGATCCGGATATCCAACGGTGGCGAACAAATGAGTACAGCAGATACCGTTTATGACCAACTACGCGCCGCGATTATCGGCGGCACATTTTTCAGTGGAGAGCCTCTGCGACAGGATCAAATCGCCCGTGACTATGGCGTCAGCAAAATCCCAGTTCGTGAGGCTCTAGTACAACTTGAAGCAGATGGATTCGTTGAGATGTTTAGTGGGCGTGGTGCATTTGTGGCTCGGCTTTCCACCTCACAGGCAGAGGAGATTTATCTGATGCGGATTGCGCTCGAACCCATATTACTAGAACGAGCAATTCCATTGACAGCGGAGACGGATTGGTTACGTGCAGGGGGCATACTGGCCGCCTTACAGGCCAACGAATTGCCCTTTCATCAGTGGCATGCCTTAGATTATGAATTTCACACGACACTATACCGCCAAGCCCAACTCCCCACCATGAAGAAACTCGTCGCAAACTTGCACAGCAACCTTGCCCGTTACTATCGCATTTTCGAAGCGCTTGGTGTGGGTTTCCGCACTGAAGGGAATGCTGAACATCTAACTATTTTAGAGGCCTGCAAGGCCAAAGATGTCAAAATGGCAACTAACACGCTTAAAGAACATCTCACTCGCTCTCGCAAACAACTATCAAAAGCACTTACGTCATACACAGAAAGTGGCAAATCCTAATGACATCAGCCGAAATTTTACTTGCCGTAGATATTGGCGGCACGTTTACTGATCTTGTTGCGCTTGATATATCTACACGAAAAATCGCGTTTGAAAAGGTTCTTAC
>Ga0210124_1000462_pt1 | contig 20557 bp, 19 predicted proteins | sample Muzzi_PWC_D2_FD_185554 | JGI IMG/M metagenome (GOLD analysis project Ga0210124, IMG submission 185554) | Wetland microbial communities from San Francisco Bay, California, USA, that impact long-term carbon sequestration - Muzzi_PWC_D2 (SPAdes) | ecosystem: Environmental > Aquatic > Marine >... | reverse complement strand
TCGAAGCCAAAACTGTGCGCTGGACTCGCCACAGCGCCGTTTCTGCCGGGGGATACGGCTCTGGTGGGGAGGGTGAGCGCTGGCAGCAAACCGACCCCATTCCGCGCTACCAGCAAGTGTTGATTGAGCAGGGTATTCTGACACAGGAGCAAGCCAGCCAGATTGAAGAAGAGAGCCGTCAAATAATTGAAGAGGCGGTGGGGTTTGCCATCAATAGCCCTGTACCGGCCCCTGAAGAGTTATACGAAGATATTTTTGCCTGAGAAAAGATGATGAAAATTACTCAAGTTGAGGTTATTCCGCTGGTTCGAGAACTGGAAGATGTGTTTTCCGGGGGAACCTACCGCATTGTCAATCGCAACACCCTGGTCACACGCATTTACACCGATGCTGGTATCATCGGAGAGGCATTTGGGGGCGATGAAGACCAGACCCAAATGGAAATCGTCTCCCTTATTCGTGATCATTTTGAACCGCTTCTGGTGGGCGAGGATGCCCGAAATGTGGAACGGTTGTGGGACAAAATGTTTTTCTCCAATGTCGACCTCGGCAACCGGGCGTTACACGTACTTGATTTACGGAATCGCTCCATATTGATGCAGGCCATTGCCGCTGTTGATATGGCCCTGTGGGATGCTCTGGGTAAGTATTATCAAGTGCCGGTTTACAAGTTATTAGGCGGCTATCGGGACCGGGTTCCGGTCATTGCTATTGGCGGCTATTACGAGGCGGGCAAGGGGCAGGATGCCCTCAATGAAGAGATGCTGTATTACAAAGAATTACAGATGGCCGGGGTAAAGTTCAAGGTCGGGCGGGTCAGCGTTGCCGAGGATATTGAGCGCGTGGCCCGCGTTCGTGAGGTGGTCGGTGATGATTTTGTTATTGCCTGCGACGCCAATCAGGCCTGGACACCCCAGGAAGCTATTGCCTTCTGCCGAGCCGCTGAGCCGCTAAATATCCGCTGGATTGAAGAGCCGGTGCGTTGGTACGACCAACTTGAAGGACTGCGGATGGTACGTGAACAGTCGCCAATTCCGGTGGTCGCTGGTCAGGGTGAAATTTCTCGCTTTGGCTGCCGCGATTTGGTCATTCACGGGCAGGTGAATATCTTGAATGTTGATGCGACCATTGCCGGTGGCATTACCGAGTGGCGCAAAATTGCCGGTTTGGCCGCTCATTTCCATGTTGAGATGGCCCACCACGAAGAGGCGCAAGTGTCGCTGCACCTGCTGGCCGCCATCCCGCACGGCTTGTATGTTGAAATCTTTCCCAATCCCAAACGCGATCCGATGTGGTTCGACTTACCGGTAGCTCGTCCCACGATCCGTGATGGCTTTATGGAATTGCCAACTACTCCCGGCCTGGGCATCGACTTGAACGAAGATGTCATTGCTAAATACCGTGCCGCCTAACCGGCTAATGAGGTGAATTTCGATGGTCAAAGAAGTCATCATTCCTGTGCTAGACCAGACGGGTGACGAAGTTACAATAACCCAGTGGTTAAAAAATGAGGGTGATGAAATATACGAAGGTGAGGCCTTATGCGAGGTTGAAACGAGCAAGGCCAATACCGAGATTGAAGCAAGCGCCAGTGGGATTTTGCGCCGTATCTTGATTGGGACAGGCACATCTATTCCCTCGCTCACGGTCATTGCCTTGATTGCCAACACCGATGAGCCACTACCTGATATCGATCCATATTACAGGGTCCAACAACTGAAATTACAGCAATCCGTGCCAATTCGCACACGCCCAAAATCAAGCTCTAAGAGGGTACTTCCATTTCGACGGACGGGCAAAGGTCGTGTCATTGCCTCCCCTCGCGCTAAACGTCTTGCCGCCGAGCACAATATTGATCTTTCGACCCTTAACGGCACAGGAACCGGCGGGCGAATTGTCGAAGATGATGTGTTGCAGGTGATCGAACAGGCTTCTACTCCCGTAGTAGACCGGGCAACGCAGATCAAAGTTGAGCGTGTCAGCCAATCCTGGCAAACAATTCCCCATTTCTATACCACCATTACGGTGGATATGTCCCCTATTGTTGAAAAGAAATCTCAAGCCGATAGAGGGGCCACTTACACCGACTTCTTTGTCTTGGCCATTGCTCAAACTCTCAAAGAGCACCCTGCCTTAAATGGTCATTGGAAAAATGATCGACTGAAAATCAGTAAAGAAATCCATTTGGGGCTGGTCGTCCAAACAGAGCGAGGGCTGGTCATCCCTGTATTGCGTGATCTGCAAAATTACTCATTTGAAGATATCATCACAACTCGAACGCGGTTAGTAGAGCAATCTCATACCGGAAAACTTGATGCTACGGCGCTGGGCGATGCTACTTTTACGCTGTCAAATTTGGGAGCAGGTCATATCGATCATTTTACAGCGATCATTGCGCCACCACAAGTAGCTATTTTATCTGTTGGCAGCATTCAACCTCGTCCCTTCGTCGTTGGCTCCGAGTTGACGGTTCGACCCACAGCCACATTCACCCTCGGGGTCGATCACCGGGCAATTGATGGTCGGCAAGCGGCGGCTTTTCTGGAAACATTGAAAAGTAACCTAGAAGAGGGGTAAGGCTATGGTAGAAGCACGTTTTTTTAATGCAAATACAATGGAGTGGAGCGAGCATCCTCAATTTCCAGATATTCAATTCAAAGCCCTCGAAACAAGGGCTACCCATCCCTCGGCCCGATTTAGCCTGGTACAGGTTAATGTTGGCGGCACCATTGAGAAACACGTGCACGACGATGAAATTGAAACAGCCTATGTGGTAGAAGGTCGAGGGGTTTTGAGGATAGGAGATGAAGAGGTTGCGGTCGAGACAGGCATGGGGGTCAGTGTACCACAAGGTATTCCGCACGGCTTACGCAATACCGGTGATATACCCCTCGAACTTTTTGCAGTTCATACCCTTGTGATAACTTGATGAATTATGGACTCCTTCGGTTTAGCGTAGGTTAAGTAGGCTCTCTCAAAAGAAAACAGCCAGCAATTGCTGGCTGTTTTAGTAAACGCCTGTGCCATTGGTTGTTACGATATGATGGTCTAGGTTAGGATTTTATCTTCCTCTACAACTGCTAAATCATGCAACAAGCGGTTAAAAGACTGCTGATACGCCTCTTGGTCTTGCCAATGCCTAAAATCGCCAATGTGTCGTGTACGCCGAATACCAGTAGCCCAGGCCTGATTTGTATCACTGGCTGCTTCATCGATTTGGATGGGGAGCAACACCGTTTCACTGCGCCTACTCTCTTCCTTGAACGCAATTTCAACCTCTTTCGCTACCCAATTGCTGTTAACTGAACATTCGGAGAGGATAAGTAATAACTTATCGTGCAGGCGAATCGAATGGTCAATGGTTGACCTGAATTTACGGTCACCAAGTTTCGTGGCATCTGGCGCAAACCAACAACGAATACCCACTTGTTGTAAGTTATCGTAGAGTTGTTTAGCAAAGACGAAATCTTTACTATCGTAACTTATAAAACAGGAGGGGAGAGCCTGTTCAACCAACAGTTCGTGAATCTTACTAGTGATGATTGTAATTTGATCAAAAGTTAAGTTGGGATTGTGGAGTTTGGCAGTTTCTATCTGAACGTCACTAAGGCCACAGCCGCGAAGGAACAGTTCGGAGATATAACCCTTTGAACGGGATAGCGTATCAATCCCAACAGTCGAAGGGGCGAGGTGTTCTACAGAGTCCAGCCCTTTGACCATGCTTAGGCCAACATCTCCAAAGGAAGTCAGCCCGATTACTGCTTCGCTGAAATCCGCTTCGCCAAGCTTTGTCCTGTTGAGGTGGGCCTGACTCAGATTTGCTTTGCTGAGATCCACATCACTGAGGTCCGCCCAAATCAGTTGTACCTGATTAAGGTCCGCTTTGTTCAGATTTGCCCGGAAAAGATTTGCGCCACTGAGGTCTGCGCCACCAAGTTGCGCCTCACTAAGGTCCGCCTCACTGAGATCTGTCTGGCTGAGGTCAGCCTGCCTAAGGTCCGTATGGCTAAGGTCTGCCCAAACGAGTTCCGCCTGGCTAAGATTTGCCCCCCGGAGGTTTGCTCCCCTAAGGTTGGCCCCGCAAAGGTTGGCTCCGCAAAGGTTCGCCCCCATAAGATTGGTCTGTTTAAGTTCAGCCCCCCGGAGGTTCGCCTGGCCCAGATTCGTTCCGCTAAGGTTGGCCCGGCCAAGCTTGGCTTTGATAAGATGCGCCTCCCCCAGATTTGCCCCCCGAAGGTTTGCTTCACTCAAATCTGCCTCGCTGAAGTTTGCCCCGATGAGGATGGCCTCGTTGAAATTCACCTGGCTGAGATTGGTCTCGATAAAGAACGCTCCGTTGAGGTACATCCTACTGAGGTTCATTTGTCGAAGGTTTGTTCCACTGAAGTCGGGTTTTTTGCCCTGTTTCTGCCCTTGCTTTAATATGCGTAAGACTTGCTTTCGGGAAAGTGTACTCATAGTATCGGTTCTCTTGTTAAAAGGCTCAATGTAATTAGTATAATCCCACTTGCCCTCGAAAGTCGGGAAAATCTACCCCAGAGACAAAAAGCCAGCCTGTTGACGCTACCTTACATTTATAACACAAATTCATAGGCTTATTCAATCCCCCATAAGTATGTTATGGGGTTTGTGGGTTTGTCTATCATTTGTGACTCAACTTAGTCAAAAAGACTCTAAGAAATTTAAGAATTTTTATGCCATTTAAATTTAAAGGTGCTATAGTGTTAACAGTGCAACCCACCTCTTATCTGTATCACTTCCCTTAAAGCCGGGCTCGAAAGAGTCCGGCTTTTACCTTTTCTGCGAAAAAAGAAAATTGCCCTGATATATGTTTATCGGGGCAATGACAAAATGAATATTGAGTTTTTCGAAGGCCGGTCTAGTCAGGCTTTAATATGGCGATTTATCCGGCTACCAGTCGCCAAACTTGAGCCACCACAAACGTGACGACAAAGCCCATTGCCAACGGCAGTAATGCCGAGACCACCGTCCATTTCCGGCTGCCGGTTTCTTTGAAAATGGTGTAAATGGTGGTGCTGCATGGATTGTGAATCAGGCTAAACAACATGAGGTTGACTGCTGTGAGCAGAGTCCAGCCACCGGCTGTGAAGACAGCTCTTGTCTCAACTTGTCCGGCTTCAAACATCACGCCTGCCCCTGCCCCGAGATTTGCAAAGTGGGGGATTGTCAGCACCGTCAACATCAAGATTGCCGGAATGACAATCTCATTGGCCGGAATGGCGATCACATAAGCCAGTAAAATGACCCCATTCAGGCCGACTAAAAGCCCTACTGGATTGAGAAAGCCAATCAAGTACTCAGCCAGGCTGGCTCCCCCAATCGTTATATTGGCAACAAGCCAGATTGCCGCTCCAGCCGGGGCGGCAAAGATAATTGCTCGCCACAATACAAAGATAGTACGGTCGATGATTGAGGTGTAAATTGTCTGCCAGACACGCGGTGGCCGGTAGGGTGGCAACTCCAGGCTAAAAGTAGAGACCTCTCCCTTGAGCCAGGTACGAGATAGTTGCCACGAAACGGCAAAGGTCAGTAAAACACCTAAAAGCGCGATACCCACCACGGCCAGGGCCGAAATCAAACCGGCCAACTGGGCCGGTACCAAGGCTCCAATGAACAATGAGGCGATGAGAATCTGGGTGGGCCAGCGGCCATTACACAAGGCAAAGTTGTTGGTCAGAATGGCAATCAGCCGTTCGCGCGGGCTGTCGATGACCCGGGTAGCGATGACCCCGGCTGCGTTGCAGCCAAAGCCCATCATCATACTGAGGGATTGCTTACCATGCGTGCCGGATTTTTTGAAGATATTGTCCAGGTTGAAGGCTACCCTTGGCAGGTAACCAAAATCCTCTAATAGCGTGAAGAGAGGAAAGAAAATAGCCATTGGGGGCAGCATAACGCTTACCACCCAGGCTGTGGCTAAATACACGCCATCTATTAGTAGGCCATCTAGCCACCAGGGCAGGCCAATAATGGCCGATCCCTGTTTTAGCATGGGATGGATTATATCCAGCAGAAGTGTGGCCAGCCATGCGGAGGGAACGTTTGCCCCGGAGATAGTGATCCAGAATACGACAGTAAAGAGCGCTATCATTAAGGGGAACCCCCAAAGACGGCTGGTTACCAATCGGTCCAGAGTACGGTCAAAGTCGAAACGAGGCTTTTGGTCTGGGCGAGTGGTCGCTCGGTCGGCGATGTTAGCGGCTTCGGTATAGATTGTTTCGACCAGTTGCTCGTGGAAATTGCCGCCAACTTCCCAACGCAGGGCTTTGGCAGTTTCCAGAACATCATTGGCCGTGACTTGTTGCAGACTTGTCATGCCGCCATCTCCAGGTTTATATGATTAAGACGCTGTTCAATTGTTTCATCCTCTTCCCGACTCAGCTTTCCCAGTTCACCTGCCTGAATAGCCTCAATAATTCGCTCATCGCCATCCAGCAAGCGTAGAGCCACCCAGCGGGCATTGGGTAGACCAGGAAAAGCCGCCTCAATTTGGGATGTTAACTGGGCAACAGTTTGCTTTAGTACCGGCGACTGGCTTTGAAAGCGATGTGGTCGGCAGATGGTTTTACCACTGGCAACCTCGTCAATAGTGTTAAGCAACTCGGGTAACCCTTCGTTATAGCGGGCGGCGGTGGGGACAACCGGCACGCCCAAATCACGAGCCAAACGGCGATCATCAATTTGAAGCTTGTGTCGCTTGGCCTCGTCCATTAGATTCAAGCATACAACAACCCGGTCGGTAATCTCTAAAACTTGCAAAACCAAATTGAGGTTTCGCTCTAACCGGGTTGCATCGACCACCACAACCGTTACGTCAGGCTGTCCAAACAAAATAAAGTCCCGCGCAATCTCCTCATCGAGGCTTGTGGCTAAGAGGGAATAAGTGCCAGGGAGATCTACCAGTTTGTAACGATGCTCTGCAAAGACAAAACCACCTTCGGCTCTGGTTACAGTTTTACCCGGCCAATTGCCGGTATGCTGGCGAAGACCGGTAAGTGCATTGAAAACGGTGCTTTTGCCGGTGTTTGGATTCCCGGCCAAAGCAACCACGTAATCCCAGTTCTCCATATTGACACCTAGCTTCAACAGATTGGCGGCGCTATGGACGGGACACGTCTCGCAGGCTGCCATTGATGGGGAAGACGGATTATTTGTGGTCATTGTCTTGTCTCCTCTAGGGTAGTGATATTGATATAGTTGGCTTGCTCCCGGCGGAGGGCAATCAGCGAGCCTCTAACGTTATAGGCAGTTGGGTCGCCACTGGGGCTTTTTATTTCAGCGGTAATCACCGTACCGGGTAAAATCCCTAAATCCATCAGACGGCGACGTTCCGGGCCACGGCACAGCGGCGAAATATTTACCACTTTGCCGCTTTGACCAGGTTTTAGTTGCGCCAGAAGATCGGTAGGGCTGGTTTCCACGCTTTCCGCTTCGGGCAAAGGTAACACCGATATGTTGGCGGCTACAATTGGAGCCAGAATATGTTCCTCACCGGCGGCCCGGAAACGAATGCGTTGCGAAGAGGTCTCTGTTAGGTGTACATCCATGCCAACGTATAGGCCCTCAGCTATCAATTGGGCATAGACAAGGGCTGGTTCATCTTCCAAATGAACGATACGGCCTGACTGGCCGCTACTCAGTGAGGTCAAAGGTTGGCCTCCGTGGGTTACCATCTCACCATCTGTAGTAGGGATTGGGTCGCCGTGAGGATCATAGGTGGGGTGACCCAGCTTCGCCGAGAGGGCTTCGATTTCGGCTGGCGACAAGGTGTGCTCGTAACGGTCGGCCAGATCGTGCCACTCAGTTTCGGTGAAGCCTGTCTTATCGGCCAGGTAACGCTCCCAAAGCCGGTGGGCGCGGACAATGTGTACTGCGTACTCTTGTCCGGCAGGTGTAAGATGCGGCGCATCATTCCCTAACTGCAATAACTTGTGTTCGGCCAATTCAGCGATAAGATTGGCAGCTTCATCAAGCGTAATTTGAAGCACCCCGGCGAGGCTCTGGATTGTGGGTTGACGATCCTCTTGTTCACATAGGTAAATGTGTTTCAGACCATCTTCAATCGCAACTCGTTGGGGCGATGTTGTTAATTTGTTCATAATTTACTCAACCTTCTGCGATATCGAGTTTTATATCAGCTAAATATATTTTTAGTCTAAACTAAATATAGTATAATCCATAATTTTGTTACAGTCAAGTCTGAGTTGTTCACAAGTTTATTCGGACTGTATTCCAATATGGTTGAGGATATTTTGGTATTGACAAACATTGAGAAAAGAGATACAATAGTAAAAATTTAGTATTGACTAAATTTTAATTTAGATTAAGCTAAATACTTTGAGTGTATTTTGTTGGTAATTGAACGTCATCATAAGGAGTTTAACATCGTGAACGAGAATATTTTCAGAATAATTACGACTATAATTTTGGTTTCGGGTATAGCTATTAGCTTCTCCCATCGCTTCAAGGCGCAGAAGTCTGGAGGGTCGGTTTCTCATGAGGAAGAAGGTGTCCCGATTTTGGTCTTGCTCAGATTAGCAGGGTTGGCGGTATGGGGTAGCGTGCTGGCTTACCTCATCAACCCCCACTGGATGCAATGGTCCGCTTTTTCCCTACCCTTTGCGATCCGGTGGCTTGGGGTAGGATTGGGTATCGTAGCCCTACCCTTAATGTACTGGCTATTTAGCAGCATCGGCAATAACATTACCGATACTGTCGCCACCCGAAAAAATCACCAACTGGTGACGCATGGCCCTTATCATTGGGTGCGACATCCGCTCTATTCGGTGGGAACGCTCTTTTTTATCTCGATAGGGCTGATAGCCGCTAATTGGTTTATCCTTGTGATGAGTCTGGTTGCTTTGGTGATGCTGCTGATTCGTCTCCCCAAAGAGGAAGCCAAATTGATTGAAGCGTTTGGTGACGAGTATCGGGCTTATATGAAAAAGACAGGCCGGTTATTGCCTCATCTATGATCGCCGACGGTAGACCACAGACCGCCGTAAAAATGAGTCAAGTTAGCAATTTCGGTGGTCAGTGGTCAGTCGTCGGTGGTCGCAGGTCGTTGAAAGCAACGGCTCGGGTTAATTTGAAGAATGTCTCTTAACAGGATGGCGGACCAATTTGATTCTGGTATCTATATCGTGTAAATTTAGGGTGTGACCGACTATACCTTTATCAGTTATACGCACGAGAATACCGAATTTGCTGTGAAGCTGGCCCGTCACCTTCGGCAGCGAGGTGTGCCTGTTTGGCTGGATCAATGGAATGTGCCTGCCGATGAAGAGTGGGATCGAGCTATTACCAAAGCTCTACGAGGGTGCAGTCACTGTCTGGTCATCTTATCACCCCCGGCCATCGATTCGTGGGTGGTACGGGAGCAAGTCTGGCAGGCTAAAGAAAATGGTGGAGCGGTCATCTCCGTTTTACACCAAGCCTGCGATGTGCCCGAACCGTTACAAGATACCCCCTGCGTCGATTTTACCGGGCGTGATTATAGAACGGCGTTGAGGCAGTTGCTCAGGCACTATTTCCCCAATCAAGAGATTCGGGTTGGCTATTGGACCGACCTTCAACCGGCTTTAGAAAAAGCCAGAGATAACTTGGCCCTCTTCTGGCGCTATACTCTGTTACCCTTGCTCTGGCCGGGTTGGCTGGGGCCTGTGGTTGTACTCTCGCTGATCGCCATAGGATTATTTTTCTACTGGACCCGCGATAAGGCTGAACCCACCCCGGCTCCCTCAGCCGAGACGCTGGCCGTCGTTCAACCAACCTCTACCCCGATTCCTCTGCCTACTCCCATCATCACGAGCGTGAGAGCGACGGATGGCAAAGTGATGGTTTTTGTTCCTGCCGGAGAGTTCTTAATGGGCAGCGCCGAGTCGGACTTGGCAGCGAACGATGATGAAAAGCCTCAGCACACCGTTTACCTTGATGAATTTTGGATTGACAAAACTGAGATAACCACTGCCCAATACCAGCAATGTATAGAGGCCGGAATTTGTACCGCGCCTCGCTCTACCGGTGTGGACTTCCAACAGTGTGTTGATGCCGGGATTTGTCCCCCCCTTAAAACTGAGGAAGGAGTCTCGCTGGAGAACCTTTTCCCGGTGGTTGGGGCAACCTGGGATCAGGCGAACGCCTACTGCCACTGGGTGGGCGCTCGCTTGCCCACCGAAGCGGAATGGGAGAAGGCCGCGCGGGGCACGGATGGCCGGATTTATCCCTGGGGCAATGTGTTCGACGGCACACGGGTGAATTTTTGCGATAGAAACTGTGTGGCCGACAATCGAGACTTTGCCTACGATGACGGCTTTCGGTACGTTGCGCCTACGGGCAATTTTCCCGCCGGAGCCAGTCCGTATGGGGCGCTCGATATGAGCGGCAACGTCTGGGAATGGACCGCCGACTGGTATGATGCTAACGCTTACAGCACCTCCGCCTACAAAAACCCAACCGGGCCGGAAATCGGTCTGCAAAGGGTCATCCGGGGCGGCTCCTGGAGCTACCCCTCCAAGAGTCTGCGCGTCGCCCGGCGGCATCGAGAGGTCCCCACCACCAGCCACGAGAACAGCGGCTTTCGCTGCGTGATGTCGGAGGTAGCGCGAACGCAGTTGCAGCCGGAGGCTCCCACCAGTAGACGTTTCTGGTCGATTGGTAATAAAGCCTTTTGAGGAACTTTGTGTAGGTTCCGTTTTTAACGGGACAAATGGCAAGGCCGAGGCTGGTCACGCTACAAACGGTGACTAGGACTGGCATAGGCAAAGGATGGATACCTTTCGCCATCAAGGCTGAGAAGACGGCCTTAGCTTGCGACTGGCGCCAGGCGAGGAGCAACCATTGAGGCTCTCCCTTGCTGAATAGCCGCCTGGGCCATGATTTTCCGCGCCCGGAAAAGTTTGCTCTTAATCGCGCTGACCGTGGTTTCCAGCACCTGGGCAATGTCTTGATAAGATTTGTGGTGCCAATATTTCAAGATAATGGCTGCCCGATAATCCGGGGGCAACTTTTTGAGGAGTTGGTATACTTCCTGGTTCGTCTCTGTTCGTAGCAATACTTGTTCTGGTTGGGAAGTTTCCCGCGCCGGAAAAGCGGTCCAGGTGGCTGAATCATCCCAAGAAACCAACTTAAGGCGCTGTGACCGTAGCTTGTCGATACAGTAGTGTGAGGCAATCGAGAACAGCCAGGTTGAGAACTTGCGGGTTTCATCATAGGAGTTCAGTTTGTAATAGGCTCGAATAAAGACTTCCTGGGCGGCATCTTCGGCCTCCATAGAGTCCACAAGCATGCGGCAACAGAGATTATAAATAGGCTTCCGATATTTTTCGGCAATTTTGCTAAAAGCGGTGCTATTTCCCGCTTTGGTCAACGCAACCCACCTTTGGTCTTCACAACTTTCTGAATCAGTAGTCATTTGTCCTCCAAATCCCCATAAAGCATAAGTTCAGTATATCATTTGTACCATATTCGCCCCCGTTTTGTCTTAATGGGACTCCAACTCTCGTCTAACTATCCACCAACGCTCAGCGTTGAATGGCGTGATGGAATATTTTGATAACTCGTATAAAGCCAGGTAAAATGTGGCTGTGTGGTGAATGTCAGAAAATGAAGGAGTAACAACCTTATGGAAAGTACTTTCAAAATCGATCATATCGTTATTATGGTTGAAGATTTATCCATTGCCATTGACGACTATTCGACCCTTGGGTTCACGGTGTTAGAGGGGGGTACTCACGCGGCAAATCCAACCCACAATGCACTTGTAGTCTTTGCAGATGGGGTTTATCTGGAAATAATTGCCCTTCGACCTGGGGCTACGAGGGAAATGTCGAGCCGGTTGCAACGATGGGTTCAAGCCAGGCCGGGGCTGGTTGACATAGCCTTGTTGCCCAATGACATCGAAGCGGATATCGCTGGGGCGCGTCAGCGGGGATTGATCATCGAAGATGCCCAAATTGGGGGCCGAATAAGGCCGGATGGACAAGAAATCGTGTGGAAAACGGCCAATCTTAAAGGGGCGGGCTTACCCTTTTTCTGTAGAGATGAAACACCAAGAGCGCTGCGCGTGCCGGAAGGCGAGGTTCGCCAGCACCCGAATGGCGTGACCGGGGTGGCAGATGTCACTATCGCCGTAACCGATTTAGCTGCCAGCGCCAGCCAATATCAAGCTCTGTTAGGCATTGAACCACAGGCCAATGGGGCAGCGCCTATTCCAGAAGCTAAGATCGTAACTTTTTCGCTGGGGGCTACGACCATCACATTGGCCCAACCGACTACCCGGACAAGTCCCCTCCAAACCTATTTGGCTGCTGGCGGCCAGCGTCCCTACAGCTTTAGCCTCCAAACAAATCGAAAAGAGGGACTTGGCAGCCTTGATATGAATCGAACCCATAACACCAGGATTAAGCTGGTTACTTAGCAGGCCAAGTCTTCATGACCTGTCTCAAGATAGCAAATTCGCCGGTGTGGTAGGCATTGTGGTCGGCGATGACCAGAATCTCACGAAAAATGGTATAATCCTGGGCGTGGGGAATAGGGGCTGTGAGATTTGTGTTGGGGTCTGCGACCAACTCTTGAAGCGCCTTCAAGTCGACCCGAAAATTGCTGATTGTTTTCTGCCATTGAGCTTCATCAGCTTGTTTACCTGGAGAGGGCCAATATCCTTCTGGCCAGACTGGCGAAATATGCTCAGGGTTTAGAATGAATTCGAGGATGTCCCACTGGGTAATTCGCATATGTTCTAAGATATGCCAGGGGGTATAGGAAACGTTAGGCGCTCTGTTGTTGATGTGCTCGATAGGGAATTCCGCAATAGCGTTATCAAAGCCCATATGTGAATTTCCACCACGCAATAACGCGATGAGTTGCTCACGAATTACGTTGTCATTATTCATTTTGTCCTCTCTTAATGGAACTGACTGCCCAGATTGTTTTTTCTGATTATACCCGACTTTCTAACTTGACAGTAATTTGGAGTCGTGTTAATGTTTTATCGATTGTTAGCAGTTGTTCAGTCAAAGTAAGACCTCCATCTGACATTGATTTTGAACCTCTAGCAAGATCCAAAATTTTAAGAAAGGAGGTTCCTGAATCGTGGCAGAGCGCGAGATGGGCACTGTAAAATGGTTCAATTCAACCAAGGGGTACGGTTTTATTGAGCGCGAAAATGGCAATGATGTTTTTGTACATTACAGTGCCATTAACAGCACAGGCTACCGCACTTTGGAAGAAGGGCAGCGTGTAGAATTCACTGTTGTTGAAGGGCAAAAGGGACTGCAAGCCCAAGATGTTGTGATAGCTTAGAAAATCTAGGAAGTGCGTTGGCCGGCCCATTCCGACGCACTTTTGTTTTAAAGCAAGCGGACAATTATTCAGAGTCAATCTGAATTGGCTAGCCTTTATTTAGGTTGGTCTTTTTTTGCCAACGGCATCAAATCGGCAAACAAGAGTTGACCCCACATCGACAGAATGGTATCTTGAAGGCATAAATCGTTTAAAATAGGGGAGAAAACGCTTATGCCAAATATTGATATCGTTTTGTTAGAGAAAATAGTTATTATCGTTGTCATCTTAATTGGCGCGGTAGTTGTGGCCTGGTTATTCACTAATCTTTTGGGTAAATGGGTCCAGCGAGCCGTTGATCGTAGCCAGAGCAAATTGGATGATACACTCCTTAATGCCCTCAAGACACCCCTGATTTATGCCATCCTCCTATTTGGTTTTTGGCTGGCTTTACAGCAAGCAGATTTCCTCATCAATCCTGATAGCCGTATATTAGCCACGGTGTTTTTTGTACTGTACCTGTTTTTGGGGTATCTAGTGGCCCATCGTTTAATTACCGGGCTACTTGGTTGGTATGGCAGCGAATTAGCTCATCGCACCGAAACTACATTTGACGATCACTTCCTGCCTTTTTTCCGGCGCGTGGCGGTGATAATCTTGGTGGTTATTACCGGAGTTGTGCTGCTAGGGCGCTTCAATGTCAATATTAGCGCCTTGGTAACAACGTTGGGAATTGGCACGTTAGCCATTGCCCTGGCCGCCCAAGAAGTGTTGAGCAATATGATTAGTGGCTTCATCATTATGATTGACCGGCCCTTTAGAATCGGAGACCGGATTGAACTGGAAGAACTTGGTACCTGGGGCGATGTGCAAGATATAGGTCTGCACAGCACTCGAATCCTTACCAGAGATCACCGGCAAGTTTCAATCCCTAATGCGCTTATCGGTAAAAATCGAGTGGTCAATCACTCTATCCCCAGCAACCAATATCGAGTGCAAACTCACGTCGGTGTGGCTTATGGAACTGACATTGATTACGCCCGGCAAGTTCTGATTGAGGCAATTCAAGCTGAAAATTGGGTGATGAAAAACAGGCCAATTGAGGCTTTATTTTTGGAGTTTCAGGACTCTGGGTTGTTATTCAGGGTACGCTGCTGGATTAGAACCTATGTTGAAACCCGGCGGGTCATCGATAAGATGAATACGGCCATTTACAAAGCCCTAAATGAGGCCGGTATTGAAATACCCTTCCCGCAGCGGGTGGTTCACGTTCATAGCAATGGCGTGTTCAAAGAGGCTGAGTCGGTACAATAGCGTTTCAAAAATTATGATAGGAAGATTTAACAATGATTATTTGGCATCTGATTGGCTATAGCACTTATTCTGGAGATTTGGCCGGGTGTAGCAACTGAATAACACCGGTACTGCCATCGACCAGTATGATATCACCGGTGTGGAAGCGCTCGGTGGCGTGGGGGATATTAGCCACGGCGGGCAGGCCATATTCACGGGCAATGATGGAGCCATGAGATAGTAGACCGCCTGTTTCGATAATGAGGCCCGATGCTACATGCAGCCGTGAGAGCCAGGCCGGGTCGGTGGAAGGTATCACTAAAATCATATTATTGTGGGTTAAATGTTCTATTTCATCGGGGTGATGCACAATAGCAACCGGCCCACGAGTCTGACCAGGGCTTATCGGTAAACCCACAATGACATCGACGAATGCTTCGGGGGAAAACCCAATTCCCACTTCAATAGAGGGAAGCTCGGACTCCTTCAGATTAAAGGGCATCTCGGTATTGGCATAACTCTGATAAGTCTCTTTACGAGCCTGTATCGTCGAGGAGAGCGTTACCGCACTACTTTTTTCTGCCATGATTGCTCGCTCAATCTCTTCTAATGTGAGCCAGAAAATGTCTTGGGGTTTTTCTAACCAACCCTGGTCAACCCACGTTTGACCTAGCCTCAAATTCCACTGCCGGCAGGTTGCCATGACCCGGGCTTTAGCATCATCAAATTCATCACGTATCAAAAGCAAGCGACCAAATATATAAATTAAGGGTTGAACCAACCAGCGTCGCCAGGGTAGCAAACGATTGATTCCCATGGGTGGGTCGGTTAAATTTTCCCAAGCGGATGCTGCGTTAAAGACATTCAATTCGAGCGTACCTTTTACATACTGTTGAATGCTATATAACAAATTTGTTGGATCATCACGATAACGAGGCCATCCCGGATCCATTTCGTATATAGCTCGCTCACCGTATTTGGATAATAAATCGTCAAAATCATGTTTGAATTCTATCGGGATGGTTAAATTTTGCAGGTCGTAGTTTTCAAGATTGTTTGGGGTGTTCAGTAGGTGCCGCTTTATTTCCTCATTATGATGGGCCAAATGGCTAAGAGAAATTAAAGCATCATTTAGCTCACCTTGCCTGGTTTTGAGTCCACTCAAAGCCAATATCCGGATTATACTAGCCGGGGCTTTTGCTACCGGGGAAATCAAGCGGCTGCCAAGACCGATGAGTACCCCAAAGGCTATATTCAAATGTAGATTAGCTGTCGATAGAACAGAATAAATTCTATCTTGTTGCCGCACTTGGTTTAATAAACTGGTGCGTGAAACGTCTAAATTAAGCTCAACCAAGTTGTTGGCAGTGTCTTCAATAAGATTTTGCGATTTTTTTAGATAATGGTGAATACGAAACAGTCGCTTTAAAGCCGTCCAGTAAACTCGGCGTGTATTCCAAATTGTGCCCCAATCAATTGAAAAAGTTTTATATGGTATTACCGATTTAGTGACACCAACAGTCTGTAAAAAATTATCGGGGCTAATCCCAATCTGAGCCAGAAATGTTTTGAGCAAGGTCAAATTTAGGTAAGGACGGCCTAGAATTACATTTTCGTAAGGCCCTAGATTATTGATTTCCAGCCCCAACTCCTTGAAGAATAGCATAATTTGATTTTGAGAACGCTCGAGCAATGAATCAAAAAAGGGCGAGGGCAACTCGGGTAAAGACTCCACATGTCTGGCACGTGTCCACTCTTGGTCAAATATCGGCCGTGTCTTTTTGCTGGCGGAAATAGGCCGGGTTTGCAGAAAAAAAAGAGTTTCATCTTGCCAGGCCCATTCAACATCTTGAGGTTCGCCCATAAGGGCCTGAATTTGCCCCAATTGGTCTGCCAGCTCGGAGGCCACTTTTGGCAAGAGAGGACTCTTATACCTGTCATCAGCAACGTTGGGTCGTGGGCTAATATCGCCGTTTCGTTCTTCAAGCAGGGGATAGTCGGGAGGCTGGTTTGATATCCTATAGAAATAGGGTTGAACCTTGCCAGATACTAAGCGGTCACCTAAACCCCATACTGCCTCAATTATCAACTCGTCGCGTGCGCCGGTCACAGGGTTAATGGTAAAGCCTACCCCGGAACTGGTGGGGGTTAGCATAGGTTGAATCAAGACGGCTGGACGAATATTTTGAATGGGCAGCCCATGGGCTTGCCGATAATCAACGGCCGGTCCAAATAAGGCCGACGCCCAGCAGCGGGTTATTGCAATCAAGAGGGCGCTGCGAGGTACGCCTAACTCGGTAAGGTGCAACCCGGCAAAGGTATGGTCGTGCTGGTCTTCGTCAATCACCGATGACCGGACGGCAAAGCTCTCAACTTTTGGCCCAAATGTTAAATCCATCTGGGTATAAAGAGCCTCTCTTAGCTGGGGAGCCAGGGGTTTCATTTTGAGGGTATCGGCCAGCCATTTTAGAGCCTCGGTGGTGACGGCGATATCAGGCGAACCAGCCCATAACGGGGTTAATTTGGCATGATGAATTTGGGTTTCAAAGAAACGAGTAGTTAAAATCAGGCCGGGTGGAACGTTAAACCCATGTTGTTTGAGTATCGCCAAGCGGAAGGCTTTTCCCCCCACCAAGGGTAAATCTGTTCCTTCTATCTCGTCGAGGTTGCGTAGCCAGGATGCCGACGATTTTTCATGCTGAGGCAAAATCGACGAACTGACCTGGACATTGTTTTGGGATTCAGTCGGTGGTGTTATCATTTTGTGAAAAATTCTCAAATCCGGATTGACTGGCCAACGTTAATAGCACAATCATACCAGATATGCCAGCAGTGCAAACCAAAGTTGCATAGTTAGGTGGGGTTGTAATAAGGCTTATTGTAGGCCCCACTAACAACAGACCCAACGATAAAAGTATACTGCCATAAAAGCCAAACATCGACCGCATAAAGAGGGTAACAGCGACAAAGAGTCCCAATACACCGGCGATAATAAAGGTAATGGCAATTAATAAGTTGAAGAATTGAAAGGTGGCAACGTTGTTGGGTAGGGTTTGGCTGTTTGGATATGCCACTAACCACTCTCCAGCTGAGATTATACCACTACCTAAGAAGATAATGGAAATACCCAACCAAAATGCAGATATTAACTTCAGTGTTATAGGACGCGGTACTGGCTGTTGTGTTTCTGTTGGAGATTTGTCAGCGGTAACATCACTAAATGAGGAAGAATCTTCTAAAAGTTTAAGTAACTCTTGTTTAGCCCACCGGTTACGCGGATTTATCAGAATCAGGTTTTCCAGGCAAATACGCTTATCATCGATATTATCGAAGACCTGATACAGCCAATACCACGCAACCTCATTGGCCTGTTGCTGTTCGACAACATCCAGCAGCCGAAAGCGGGCCTGTTCAATTTGTCCCGCTTTGGCTGCTGCAATTCCTTCGTGTAACCATTGTTCTATTTCTTTTGGGGTGGCCAAAGCCTTAGCTCTATTGAGGATATATCTTTACTGTGACCAATTTAGAGAGACACCATCAACGTACATCCCGGTTGGTCTGCCGGTAAATCCTCTGTTGAAGACACCAAAGTATACATAAATCGTTTGACCTCGCAAATCGGACAGGTCATAGGTGCGCGTTTCCCAGGTCTGGCTATTGCTTAACTCTCTTGACAGGGTTCTAATGAGTTGGAAGTAGCCATCGAGGATGAGAATATTCTGCGTGTCTGTCCCCGGCTCGTCTTGCGTGATTGGATAAATATGCGCCGTCAATACAACTTGATTGGCCTCAGCCGGTATGGTGACCCGCTGCCACACGGAGGTGAAGCTGCGGTCATCCTCACCGGATGTAATGCCTACTCTGGCCGCGCGACCTCCACTAAAGACAATGCTCGAGTCATAGTCGCCGCGAACCGGAGTATCACCAAAAACCCACCCCTCGTCATTTTCAAAGTCGCCATTCAATAGCAATTCTCCCTCGGGTAATGGAATAAATGGAGTGGGTGTTGGGGTCGCCGTCGGTGGTTCGGCAGCCGTTGGCGTTGAGGTTGGCGTTATGACTGCAACAGGTTGTTCTGAGGTTGAGGTTGGGGTTGAAGTTGGCAAATCAGGCTCATGTTCGCTGGGTCCGCGTGTGGGGGTAGGCGTGTCAGTGGCTGGTACGGGGGGCGCTGTTGTTGGTGAGGGTGTGAAGGTTGGCGGTGGCTCAGATACAGGGGCAACAGCCGCCAAAGCATTAGCCGCTTGAACCAACCCCGCCCCGTACTCATTGGGCGAGCCGAGATTAAGCGCGGTACTCTCCATATAGCCTTCGATTTCATCGGGCGAAGCGTTGGGCTTGAGCGAGTATAACAAGGCGGCCACTCCGGCTACGTGTGGCGAAGCCATTGAGGTGCCTTCAAAGAACAGATAGGAATAGTTACCCGGTGATTTAAAGGTCATCTGGAGGATACCATCAACATAACCGTCGTTATTTTGGTCAAGATCAGGCCTGATATCACCGCCTGGGGCCACCAGATCAATTTCTGGCCCCAGGTTGCTGTAGCGAGCCCGCATATTGTCGATACGGGTGGCGCCAACCGTCACAACATAATCATCATAGGCTCCCGGATATTGCACCGGGCCGTTGCTATTGCCAGCAGCGACCACTACCAGTACCCCCCGATCATGGGCAAGCTTCACGGCTTCTCGTAAACTTTGAGACTCATTCTGCCCGGCCAGGCTCAAATTAATCACCTTGGCTCCCTGGTCAACGGCATAAGTAATCCCTTTGATAATATCTTCATAGGTGCCGGTGCCGTCAGATTTCAAGACTTTTACCGGCAAAAGTTGGGCCTCAAAGGCCACCCCGGCTACCCCCCGACCATTATTCGTACTCTGGGCGATAGTCCCGGCTACATGTGTCCCGTGACCATGGTCATCGGTGGGGTCACTATCGTTATTGATAAAATCATAGCCGGAACGCCGGTTTGTGTTCATCAAATCAGGCGCGTTGAAATCGATGCCGGTATCAACCACGGCCACCACTACCCCTCCACCTCTTGATATATCCCAGGCAGCGGGCATTTGAATAGCTTGCATGTTCCATTGCTTATCGAAGTGGGTATCGTTAGGCACAAATTGCATGGGAACATAATTCGGCTCGGCAGCGATACCAGCAATGTAGTTGGGTTCGGCGTATTCTACCGTTTCATCTTGTGCCAGGATGTCGGCAACCTGGTTGGGGTCTTTGTCTGGGGGGAAGGTAGCGAAATAGAGCTGGCTGACGGGTCCGGTTTCTACGGCGAAACTCTGGATATTTTCACCAACCGCCCCGGATACAGCCTCAATCACTGGCTTCAGGGTAGTGGCCCCAATGTCGCGGAGACGCTGGTCCAGGCTGCTGATACCGGCCTGGACAATGTTGTCGCCGCCCAATTCGGCCCCAAAGGCCTGGATGGCAGCGGTCTGGTTGAGTTTCAGCAACACTTTCCCTGGCTCTATCGCGGCGGCGTCACGTGGCGCTTCGGAGGCCGCTACGCCCTGCGGGTCAATCGCCGCTTCGGTGGTTTCAGGGGGTGGAGGCTGCGGCCCGGTCTCGCCCCCAGGTTCACCAGGTTGGGACACCTCTGGGGTGGGAATATTGATATCAACCTCACCGGCCGAGCGAGGTAGCTGGCAGGCGGTAACAGTCAACATAACGAGCAAAATCAAAGGAATAATAGTGTTGAGCTTTGGCTTCATGATGCCCTCTCCCGAAAATCCAAATTCTCGATCTATCAGTGGGTAATTGACCGAAGGTGGTTATTAGGTTCAATAACCAATCGCCAATTACTACTTACTAATTACCGTTGTTTCAACAACTTTGAATGGTATAGCTGCATAGTTATGTCTGTATAATATTTTGGTCCATTTCAAGGTCATTGTCGTCAGATTCTAAATCGCTGCTGTTAAAGACAGCGGCGTAAGCCTCATCAATTTCC